>Ga0310691_10000540_pt1 | contig 69043 bp, 77 predicted proteins | sample 176DNAGHGlowgp2_FD_203887 | JGI IMG/M metagenome (GOLD analysis project Ga0310691, IMG submission 203887) | Sheep rumen microbial communities from Palmerston North, Manawatu-Wanganui, New Zealand - 1766 DNA GHGlow gp2 (v2) (version 2) | ecosystem: Host-associated > Mammals > Digestive system >...
AATTATATATCATAAACATAATGATATGAATTATGATGTCATGACAAATCTTGTAACTGAAAACATTAAAAATTTATTTAAAAACGATCTAGTTTAACTAAATCGTTTTTTGTTCGCAATATTACTATTTTATGATTATTATAGTTTAAAATATTTTATTGTAAATTTTGTTACATTTTTATTGGATTCAACACTAATATTTCCGTTATCTTCTTCTATAATTGTTTTTGCTAAAGCTAGACCAATACCAATACTATCAGAAGTAGCATTTTCGCCTTTATAAAATCTTTCAAAAATGTGTGATATATCTTTTTTAGAAATACCATCACCAAAATCTTTAATTTCAACCGTAGAATAAACATTATTATTATCTATATTGATTATTACTTTTTGATTATCTTTAGAGTGATCTATAGAATTTTTTAATATATTTGTTATAGCTTCAATTTGCCATTTAGAATCACATATAATTTTAGAATCATTTTTAATATTTAATTCAATATTAATATTTCTTAAATCACATAAAGTAGAAATATTTTTAATTGACTCATCAACTATATTTTTTAAATTATATTCTTTCTTAATAAAATGAACTGTATTAGCATCAAACTTTGATAATTTTAAAAGTGCTTGTACTAAAAAATTAATATTTACAACATTTCTTTTTATATCCCTAACAAAATCATTTCTAACATTAATATCCATATCAGGATCTTCAATAATATTGTCTAACATTACTAATATGCTAGTAAGTGGAGTTTTTAATTGGTGTGAAATATCTTCTAATGATTTCTTAAGATTCATTTTATCTTTATTAGAATTTTCAGCAGATTCCTTTAACATAATAGTAGTTTTATATATTTCATTTTTTAAAATAGATAATTCATCTTCTGACATTGAATCAATTTGTAATTCATAATTTTTCTTATTAATTTGTTCTATACATTTTATAATTTCCTTAATATCATTTTCTTTTTTATGATTATATCTAACAAATACAATTAATAATATTATTATAGATAAAGTTAAAAATGACATATTAACTATTAAAAATGTATGATAATCTTTATCATTATTTAAAAGTACAGATTTATTGTTTATATCAATTCCATATTTAGTAAAAAAATCATTTGATTCAAAATCATTACTATTTAATATCGTAATAATTTCTTTATCTGTTATTTCTGGATACTTATCTTTAATTACATTAACAATAGCACCAATCTTATTATTAAAATTATTTGTATAAGTATGGTATTCATATATGTTTAACGCTAGGAACAATACAAATAAACATATAGCTACTATTAAGGTAGAAATGAAATATTGTTTTAATCTTATTTTATTCTTCATCTATTCTATATCCCATACCTTTAATAGTAGTAATTATATCTGTTCCTATTTTTTCTCTTATTCTTTTGAAATAAACTGTAACTGTATGATCATCCACATAATTTCCAGTCCAATCCCAAATTTTATCTAAAATAACATTTCTACTAACGACTTTATTTAAGTTATTAAATAATAAGTTTACAAGTTTTAGTTCAAGTGCAGTTAGTTCAATAGGAGTAGTATCTTTCGTTAATACTAACTTATCCATATCGAAAGAAATATCTTTTATTTTAATAATACTTTTCTTTTTAGATCTTAATAATATTCTATTAACTCTAGCCATTAATTCTTTAGTGCTAAAAGGTTTAGTTATATAATCTTCAGCACCAACATTTAATCCTTTAACAATATCATCTTCTTCATCTTTAGCAGTTAAGAAGATAGTAGGAACTCTTAAACTCTTAATTGTATTTTCAAATAGTTCAAATCCATTTCCATCAGGCAAAGTAATATCAAGTATTATTAAATCTATATCGGAGTTATTTATTAAATATTCTTTTGAATCTTTAATTGTTGTTTTTACAGTTAAATTATAATTGTTTTTTTCAAAAGAATATGTAAGACCTTTAATAATTGATTCTGTATCTTCAATTAATAAAATATTCATATCTATAGCTCCTTTCATCACATAATATTATACCACAATATAAGGAGCTTTCGCTCCCTATATTAGATATTCTCATTTCTAATTGTTTCAATAGTATTTTGTTTGTTAATCTTACTCATTGAATATTTCATAATTAGTGAAATAAGTATAAATACAACTGTAATAGAAATTATTATTGCTAAAATTGGAAGTTTATAAGGTAAACCAGAGTCTTCTGATAAGAAGTGATAAATAACATAGGATAGTCCTACACCAATAGGAACACCAAAGAATAATGACTTAACTCCCATAAATAATGTTTCTAATCTAATCATTCTATTAAACTCGTGATTAGTCATACCCACTGATTTTAACATAGCAAATTCTTGCTTTCTTAATTCCATATTAGTAGTTATTGTATTAAATATATTTGTAATACCGATAAGTGAAATTACAATAATAAAACCATATAAGAATATTCCAATCAATGTAAATAAATTATTCATAGTTCTAACATTTTCATCAACATTGTTTATACTATAATCTTCGCCTTTTAAATAATCATCAATATTATCTTGTAGTTTATCAGCATTATTAGATTTATAGAGTATTTCTATTCCTTTTGACACTTTATTAGGAACCATTTCGTTATAAAGTTCCTCACTAACAATTAAATATTGGTCCATATTATTTTTTAATCCAAATGGTACAACATCTGTTACATAGCCAATTTCTATTGAATACTCTTTATTATCTAAAATACCATTTATTTTTTCTCCAGCTTGATAATTAAATACTCTCATAGTTTTATATTTAATATCTTTCATATTTTTTGCATATATTCCAACCTTTGAAAAATCCATTATAATTGCTTTATCTTTAATTTCTTCATAATTTAAATTTAGTGATTTTATATATTTTTCATATTGTTCGTTTCCTAAAGTATAAATACTAAAATAAACATTTTCATCATCTTCATCTATAAGATTTTGATTTAAACTAATCCATTTTAAATATTCTGGATTAAATTTAATATCTTTTGTTCCAAAACCAACTTGCCTTAATATAGTATAATCTTCTATATTATCTAATTTTGTTGTATCTATAAATTTATTATATCGTTCTTCACTAAAATCATAAAGTGATGTTGATGAAAGCCTAATATTATAATCTGATATTTTTAATTCATTTTCTACTATATCAAAAGCCATACTCATAAAACTAGATAATGCAATAAATATAAATACTGAAACAACTATTGATATAACTGTAGTTCTATATTTTTTCTTATTTCTTTTTAGATTTTTAAATGATATTTCACCACCCATACCAAATATACTTTTGATAAGTTTTGGTGATTTAATTTTTTTTGGATTAATTTTAATATTAGCACTATTTCTAATTGAATCTATTGGAGATACAATAGATGCTCTTCTTGCACTTCTAAATGCAGAAAAATAGATAGTTACTATACCAAGAATAATTGCTGCTAGAACTGCTAACCAAGAAAAAGAAAATTCTAGTTTTAATCCTTCTGATAGTGAATTAGCTAAATAATAATTGCTAACAATACAAAGTATAAATGATGCGATAAATCCTAATAATATTCCTACAGGTATACCAATAATTCCAAGGATTATTGCTTCATAAAATACATTTCTTTTTATTTGTTTTTTAGTTGCACCTATACTTCTTAACATTCCATATTGTTTTATCTTTTCTGTAATTGAAATATCAAAACTATTTTTTATACAGAACACAGAAGTAAATACAATTATGCCTATTACAACACCTACAACAACACCTAATCCGCCAATACCACTATTTGAAATAGGATTAGTTTCTAATGCAATTAAATATGAATTTACATCTATATTGTTGTATTTAGATTTCTCCATTTGATTTAGATATTCTTCCATATCTTCATTTGAAGCACCCTCTTGATTATTTACTTTTTTAAATAATTTCTCATCAACGCCTAATATATTTGCAATAGTTTTATAACTATCCTTTACTCCATCTTTTGTAAATCTAACATATAAATCTACATTGCCACTCAATTTATTTTCATCGTTATAAGTTATAAATGTATATCCCGGTGCAGAATATGACTCTACATTAGTTGCAGGTCTTTCAATAACACCAACTATTTTATATGTTTTGACTTTTGTTTCAATTAATGATTCACCATTACCTTCAGAATCATATTTTTGATATGGATTATTTTGATCTAATTCATATCCAGTAGAATCTATTCTTTTACCAACTTCTAATGTAATAGTATCATTTACTTTTAAATCCAATCTACCATTTGTTTTTAAATGAGTTGGTATAACTATTTCATTATCATTTCCAGGAAGTCTTCCACTAACTAATCGTATTGATAAATTATCAAGTGATTCTTTAGTAAATCCTTTTATATAAGCATAAGGTTTATCTTCATTTTTAGAATCAATTTTAGCATATCCAATTCCTTTAGTGATATTTAATGTTTCAATATTCCTATTATTTTCAAATCTATCAATATCGCTAACAGGAACATCATAAAAAACAGTATGAAAGTTACCTTTAATATAGGTTTCGTAATTAATCAATGATTTAATTCCACTAGCATATATAGATGCTACAGCAGTAATTAAAGCTACTGATAACATAATACCAATAATAGTAACGACAGTTCTTTTCTTATTTAATTTAAGATTTTTTATTGTTAATTTGTTAAGTAAGTTCATAATTATACCTCCTCAACAATTTTTCCATCTTCAATTTTAATTATCCTATCAGCCACTTTTGCAATTTCCATATTGTGAGTAATCATTATAATAGTTTGATTTAATTCCTTATTTGATTTTTTTAGCAGAGCAACTATTTCATCACTTGATTTAGAATCTAAGTTACCAGTTGGCTCATCAGCTAGTATGATTGTAGGATTAGTGATTAAAGCACGACCGATACTTGTTCTTTGTTGTTGTCCTCCAGATAATTCATTAGGAAGATGATTTTTTCTATTTTGTAATCCTAATAGTTTTAATAAATCATTTAATCTTTCTTTATCAACTTCACGATTATCTAATGAAAGTGGTAGTGTTATGTTTTCTTCTACATTTAATATAGGTATTAAATTATAGAATTGATAAATCAAACCGACTTGTCTTCTTCTAAATATAGCAAGTTTATCATCATTGAAATTAAATATATCTTTACCATCAATATATACCTTACCAGAAGTTGGTCTATCAACTCCTCCAATTAAATGTAGTAATGTTGATTTACCAGAACCTGATGCTCCAACAATTGCTACAAATTCGCCTTTTTCAACTGAAAAAGACACATGATCTAATGCAACAACTTTAGTTGAATCTTTTCCATAAATTTTAGTTAAATTATCTACTTTTAAAATTTCCATAATTAACATTTCCTCCTTTTCATACTAACATTATATTATAGCCAAAGTTACAACCAAGTTACAAATATGAAAAAATTAATTATTCTTAAATTATTTTAAACTAAATACCCATAAATTTTTTATTTGAGGTTCTAATCGTTCATATGTCCACAATATACTACTTCTTTCATTACTATTTGGATCATTTACCCTTATTTTTTCATCTTCAACACCAGTCAACACAATAAAATGACCTTTTGTCGTAAAATCTCCATATCTAACACTACATATAATCGGATTTCCTTCTTTTAAAGCATTAATAACAGTATTTTCAGATAATGATAAAACTTCTGCTTTTAAGCCAAAATATCGACTTCCTTCGGTCATCAAACTCCAACTAGTACCTGTACCAATCTCATAATAACCATTTTTCTCAGCATATTTTGCGACAGTATATGGTGTTACTGTATTATCTCCTGTTAATCCGACAATTACCATTGCCAATGATGTTGGAGCACAACCACTAATTGCGATTATACTATCACCATACTGAGTATAACCCCATCTCATATCCCATTGCATTAATAATGGGAAATCACCTTTAGTTACATTATCTAATTTACCATCATAATTATTACCAATATTATTTTTATAATTTAAAACAAAATCTAACATTTCTATATTTCTTGATAACATATCCAATAATTCTTCAGGATAATCATCATAATTATTTAAAATAGTATTTATTCTTGAATCCGATTTACTCATTTTTTTTAATCGACTTTGTACTGTTCCATTATTTCTATTTTTTGCTGAAACACTATCATATGAAGTGTTTATCGAACTTGGTTCTTGCGTTCTTATCAGCCCATTTTCTGTCAATTCAAAACTATTAAGAAATAAATATGTATATTTAATAGTTAGAATTAATACTATTGTTATGATTAAACGCTTTACTGATTTTTTCAATTTTCTTTTAGCTTTCAATTAAATCACCTTCAATTTTAAAAAACATAATAGAAATATATCATAGTGTTCTAAAAATTCTACCAACAATAAGTTGCATTTTAGCAACTATTGATGGAAATTTTACATAAAGAAAAAATATTACTGTAAACTACTTTTTTCTATTATCACGAAAATATTATATTATTATCAAAGTAGCGAGTAATTTACAAAATAATATTTTATTTAATTTCACTAATTTTTACATTCCTTTCGTGTTTTATTTCTTCCCATTTAGTATGTTTTTTTATCATACAAGAAATATTAATTGGTATCCATGTAAATATAAACAATGAAAATAATATTATTCCGCTATATAATTTTTTTAAAGGTATATTTTTATATTTAATAATAAATACTTCTAATATAATACCAATTATATATGTTATAAGAAAATAGATAATACCTGAAGCATAGAAATATGAAAATATATCACTTAGTTCTATTTCTAAATACTTAAATAATAATAGTAACAAAGTATTTAAAAATCCCATAACTTGTATTATTGGGGCTAAATATACAAGTGATATATCTAATGAAGATATATTTTTATTTTTTATAAAATCCTTAAATAATTTAAAAGAATATAATTTCATACATTCAAGTGTTCCTGCTGTCCATCTCTTTCTTTGCTTCCACGAAGCATTAAAACTAATAGGAAATTCATCATATGTAATTGCATTTTCTACAAAATCAATCTTTTCTTTATTATAGGCACATATACCTGTAAATTCTACATCTTCGGTTAGCGTCTTTGTATCAAAGCCTTTACTATCTATTAAATCTTTCTTTATCATAAAACCTGTACCATTTATTGATGCAGATGAATTTAATGTTCTTCGTGAATGATTAAAAAAAACATTTTGAAATAAATAAAAAATCATGTAACTGCCACTAATCCAATTATCATATGGATTTTTTGCATCTCTAAAACCTTGAGCTACTCTATACCCATTATTTAATGATTTATTCATATATAATAAAAAGTTTTTATCTACAACATTATCGGCATCAAAAATAACATAAGCATCTATATTTTCATTTTTTAATTCTTTAAATGCCAATCTTAAAACATCAGCTTTCGTTTTAACATCAATATTGCAATCAATTATATTTGCACCATATTTAATTGCAACATCTTTTGTATTGTCAGTACAATTATTAGGAATAACATAAACATTGTATTTATCTTTTGGATAATTTAGTAGATTAAGACTTTCAAGTAAATTGCCAATTGTATTTTCTTCATTTCTAGCAGCAACAAGAATAGCAAAAGTATTATCTTTATTCATGGTTTTATCATTAATATTTCTCTTTTTAATTAGTCCAATAAATCCAGTTATTGCAAAATAACTTCCATATAAAAAAGTAATAAAAAACATAATATAATAAACTATTTTAAAAAACATAAAATTTACTCCTTACAAAAAATCATTTTAACAATTCACATAGTAGCAATCTACCAATTACAAGTTGTTTTATGTATAAATTTGGTTGCAATATGCGATTACACAATTAAAATATCATTTCAAAGTTACAACCAAGTTACAAAATAAAAAACTAATCTTAATTTTAATTAGTTTTTAATATTTCAATAACAAATTAAATATAATTATGAATTGTTTTTGTTCAAATTATTGACTGTTGAACAAAAATTACTATCATAATTGTAGTTTTTAGGAATAATATAATCTTCACCACCAAGCGAAAACTCTTCTTTGCAACCAATAACATTATAATAATTTCCTACAAATATAGCATGTGTTTTACTAGATTCTGTAATATTTACTAAAGACAAATAATTAAAATCAAGATTGGTATTATCACCATTAATTAGAATATCTTTATTATAATTATGTTTCTTTATTTTAATATTAATCGATTTTATTCCAACCATATATGTTTTAGTACGCTGTCCAGCATTAATCAAAATTAAATCATTAATATTATCACTATAATCAATATCTATGCTCTCAAGCCATTTTTCCTTAGTAATTCCCAATTTGTTTAAAGTATCATCATCGTTATTTTTATTCAAAAAATCTTTTAATTCATAATTTATATTATTTCCGTCTACCACATAGCCAGAATATTCACAATTACTATAATAATCAAATTCACCTATTGAAATTATATATGTTTTATTATTATTAATACATTTTAAATTAGAAATATTATAAATATTTTCATTATGAATTTGTCTAATAGCAATATAATAATTATAATAAATAAATATCAGAAAAATGAATAATAATATCTCAATATATTTTATATATGGCTTATTGAAGGTAAATTTATAAAAAATAAATTTTAAACAATTATATATTTTTCCTTTTCTCACAAATAAATATACTATAAATGCACCCAAAAAGTTTAGAATGATATCATCTATATCAAAGCTACCGCAATTAGTCAAGAATTCAAATGTCTCAACCAAAACTGTTGTTAATAATACTGCAGGTAAAAAATATTTTTTTCCTCTAAATTTATCATTTATTAATGGCAATAAAATAGAAAGTGGAGTGAGCATTAAAAGATTACCAATAATATTATAAAATGCCATTCTTTTACCTAAAGGAGAAATTAACAATTGGTGAATGGATTTAAAAGGAATGAGGTTAAATTCTCTAACAAAATTAACATCACCAAGCCTTTTATATGCCAATCTAAAGTTTGAAAATGTAAATCCTAGCATAGCAATGATATAAAATAGTAAATAATAAAATAAGTATTTTTTTCTTTCTTTTTTATCTTTTATTTTAAATGATTGAATAAGCAATATAAAACAAGGTATAGCAAGAACAAAGATGTTTTCCAATTCTTTTTTTCCAGTTCCAAGTTCTATATTTGAAAAAAACATAATATAAATGTAACTGATAACCCCAATTAAAATTAAAATCCAATTTTTAATATTTTTTAACATCATTTTCACTCCTTAATACACATGTTTATTATACCGCAAATGGCTACATTAATAAATGTAGCCTATTACATATTTAAAAATATTAGTCACACACTATATTATTGAGTAACATATCCAGTAAAGTATACAGGAGCATATATTTTTAAGTAATATTTACTTGATGAATCAAGACCAGTAACTATAAATTGTGATTGTTTATTTGGATATTCATATTCTGTAACATGCGTAAAACTTGCAACTTCTTGGTCAGCAAAAATTGCTATTTTTTTCATTAATTTAATTTCTACATTATACCATTGTGCCCATGTAACCCAAATATTCATTGTACTTGTTCCTTTAAAAAGATAATCTGTATATAGAGTTGTATTAGTGCTTTGGCCAGACATATTATATGTTCCTTGAGTGCTTAAATTCCATACAGATGACGGAACGCTTGTTCCTCTAATTAATGGTGTTTCAAATGGAACAAATTCTGATAATCCCTTTGTTTCAACAACAACATCTCTTTCTATTGAATCTCCATAATGTATTATTTCCTGAACATTAATTTCATCCGCAAAAACTTTGCTTGAAAAACAAAATGTAAATAAAGTAATTGCTAAAAATAATAATTTAAGTTTTTTCATTATTAATTCTTCCCTTCATAAATATAATTATTAGTGATAAACTACTGCTGTTCCTGTTACACCTTTATATGCTAATCCTTGTCTAACAGTTGAAAAGGCAAAAGCATAATGTTGACTTGTGTTTAATCCTCCAAATGTCATACATTGAGCTGTTGGTGCTCCAGCTGTAATGTATTCACTAACTATTGTATCAGTACTCTTATTATATACTGAAATTCTCATTTTTGTTCCTGTCGTTTCAATACCTGTAATGTTATAATCCAAATTTAATTGTCCACTACTATTAGGAGAAAAATAATAATTTGTATAAACAAGATTTTTTCTGATTTCTTGTAAATTTGCTGTATAAGAACTTGATGATAAATCCCAAAAAACTGTAGGCTTTGATTGACTCCTTAATAAAAACTTATCAGATAGAGTATCGCTTGGATTTGTAAAAAATTCACTTGGGGCACCAATGCCTGATTCATTAATTTGTATTGTAATTTGTTCATCATTTTCAGAGTCAGTTTCTAATGCATTTACAAACATATTTTTTGTAAAAATAACTGCTACTATTGTTAATGTCATTAATAATGCTTTTTTCATTTTTTCACCTCCTTTCTAACCTTAATTTTTCATATATACGAAAAATCAAAATTCCACTTATTGTTCGTATAATTATATCATCAATATCAAAGCATCCTAAAAGTACCATCCACTTAAAGATTTCAAATACAATATTAACTGCTATTATTGATTTAATATAGTTTTTTTTCTTTCTTGTAAACATTAATATATATGGATTAATTAATAGACCAATACCTAAATTTATAAATATATTCTTACTAAAAACAATTAAATTTCTTCCAAGAAAATTTATTCCATCACTGAATAATACATATATGCTATTAAATGGTACTATCATTATACTTCTAAACAATTCAGGAAAATAATTTATATAGCCATGAAAGTAATATTTTAAATAAATCGCAGTTAATACGGATAATATCAACACTAAAATAATAGAATAGCTTATTAAAATAGTTTTATATCTTTTTTCTTCACTAACTTTTATAAGTATTTTAATTAATGTATTAATATCTTCATTTTCAGTTTCTTTTTTATTAGTTAGATATTTACCATTTAATAATTCTATAATAGATATATCTAATTCTTTTGATAAAGGTTCTAAAAGTGAAATGTCAGGAAAGCCCAATCCGCATTCCCATCGTGAAATTGCTTTACTAGTAACACCAATTTTTTCTGCTAGTTGCTTTTGTGTCAATCCTTTTTGATTTCTTAATTGAGTTATAAAAATTCCAACATTTTTTGAATTCATAATTGCTCCTTTCATATAATTCGATTGTAAATAAAAAAATAATAAAAATCAACCTATGAATCATAGACACCTAATTAAAATTAATCTATTTGTAAGTATTAAAATAGCCTTTTAAGTGAGTTTTATCAACATATCAGGTTGAAAATAAGTTAATTCTTGTCACTTATGGGGCGAACTTCACATCCTTTTAGGTTGAATCATTTTTATAAGTAAAAAAATCACAAATATTTTTTTGTAATGCAAATGATATTCTTGCTAATGCTACTAAAGAAAAATGTTTATTTCTTAATTGATTTTCAATATCACATATATATCCTCTAGTATAGCCTGTCAAATCTGCCAATTCTTGCTGTGTTAATTTTTTTTCTAATCTATTTTTCTTTATATTATATCTAATTACTTGATAATAATATTCATCATCAATAATTATTTCTTCTCTAATTATTTTTCTTGTTCTCATATTATTTCCTTTCTTCTAATACTTTCATTATAAAACTAATTTTCTATATGTAGTATTGCAAAAAAAAAGAAGGTTAGCCATGTTGACTAACCTACTGCTTTAAAATATACAAATTGACTTGTTTTATTCCAATCATATTTATCCCACATGCTAGTATCACTACTAGCTGGATCATACATAATAATTGTATTATTATCTATATTATCAATTGCAACCCAATGTTGATTATTTGGCGTAGCACCATAAACTTCTGCTGAAATATAATATCCCATCTCAAAATACTTTTTTAATTCATATAGTTTTTCTGATTTTGTTTTTCCATTTAAATTAATAGTATCTTGATAAATAAATTTAGGTACTACTTTTGATATTGCGTCATATTGTAAATTACCATTCTCATCAAATCCGTAACTATTATTTAATGATATAACAAAAGTTCCTGGATTAAATGGATAAATATCGTTTGTAGGAACATTAGATTTTTTAATTAATATAGCTATTGATGTTACTAAGCATCCAACATCACCTATTGTTGAATTTGTTGTTCCTAGTTTAATATTAGACCACTCTTTACCTGCTTGTTTCCAATCAGCAAGCTCACCAGTATATCCGTATGTTCCATATATAACAGAACTCCATAAATTATTAAATTCATCACTTGTTATTTCTTTTAGCTGCTTTTCTTGTTCACTACTGAAATTATATCTATTCTTCATATAATCAACTGATTTACTATTTATATAAATATATAAAATTGTTTCTTCTTCAGTATTAGAATTACTTGGTAAAGTTGTAAAACCACTATTGCCAGATAATTCTAAATTAGTATTTACAAGCGAGCCTATTGAATTTGATTCATACTTTTCAGTTTTTATTTCATAGTCTAAACTATTCATATCCCAAAATACTTCTTTAAGCATTTTCTTCTTATCGTCATCAATACTAATTACATCTTGCCCTTCTTCACCATTTGATACTTTTACAGAATAAACTGATAAAATATCTTTCCATGTTGCTTTATCTGACTTAATAATAACTTGATTATGTGGATATGCATTTTCAAGTTGTTTTATTTTATCATCCATTTCAGTATTCAATTCAGCAATACAATCTTTCATCTTGGTATTACCATCCATATCATCTGAAGAAAAGAAAATACCAAATACTGAGGTTGCTAAAATTGATATAAGGCATATAACTAATATTGCAATTATTGCTATACTTCCACCAGCTGATAATATTGCAACGAGAGATTTTATTCCAGCCATTATCCCTTTTATTGCAGATATGGTTGCTTTACTTAATTTTTTAACTCCTTCAACAGTCTTCTTACTGCCTTCTATTGCAAGTTTCTTTCCTTGTTCAAGTATTATTTTATTCAATTTCTTTTTTTCTCTCTGAATCATGTTATTTTCTATATTATTTTCACTAGGTATTTTACTTTTAATCTTATTAATTCCTTGTTTTGTATATTTAATAGTTTTATCTTTTGCATACTTTCCTACTTTTTTACTTGCATAAATTGATTCATCTTTCATTCTATTTGATACATACTTTATCTTATCTTCTCCATAATCCAATACATCAGTTTCTCCATCAGATACATCTTTAACTTTCTTATTAGCATATACCAATGGATCTTTAACTCTTTCTGTCCATGCTATTGTCCTATCAATTGATTTAACAGTTTTAAACTTACTATCTCTTGTTTTTATATCTCTCATTTATTCTTTCCTCTTTGGTTTTGTATTCATTAATTTATACAACTCTGTATTTTCTGGAAATTGACTACTAAAAGGAACTAATGAACTTCCAATTTTTAATAATCCATGTCCTGCTTCTGTACTACTTATATAACCTGTTTGATTATCTGCAATATTCATTAGTTTAGCGAGTTCTATTCTATCTGTTGCAGCTTGATTTAACATAATCATAAATTCAGAATTTGCTAACATTGTTCTAGCAGTATGAGATTGTAATAAGTCATCAACATTTTGAGTTATACCTGTACAAAATGCCCCATACTTACGAACTCTTTTCCATAATGTAAATAAAAAGTTTGCTGAATATTCATATTTAAATAATAGATATATTTCATCGATAAAAATATAAGTAGTTTTTCCTTTTTTTCTATTTAATGTAATTCTATTTAAAATACTGTCTAAGACAACTAGCATACCTACAGGCATTAATTGTTCACCCAAATCTAAAATGTCATAGCAAATAATTCTACTTTTAGTATCTACATTAGTTTGCTTTGCAAATGTATCAAACAAGCCATGTGTGTACCTTTCAATTCCCAATGCAATTTGTGTAGCTTCTGGTTCAGGTTGTTTTATTAATACTTCACTAAAATCTTTAAGTGTCGGTGGTTCACCTTGATAATTATTTTGCTGATATTTTTGATAAACAAGTGCTGTACATCTATCAATAATTGATTTTTCTTTTGCCCCTAAATTAGTTATACCTACGATATGTTCAATTACTGATAGAATAAATTCAGATTTAAGAATAACTGGATTAGCACCATCACCATATTCCGAATTAATATCCATAGCATTGATATGGTTTTCACTTGTTGCAGATATATGAATATATTGTCCATGAAGTGCTTCGACTAAGTTCTTATATTCTCTTTCTGGATCAATGATAATAATATCAGTATTAGGTTCTCTTAGTGCAAGTGATATAATCTCATTTTTAGCTGCAAATGATTTACCACTACCAGATACACCTAAAATAAAAGAATTACCATTTAATAATTCCCTTCTATCTGCAATAATCATATTTTTACTAATAGCATTATCACCATAATATATTCCATTTTTATGATTAATTTCCTGTACTCTAAAAGGCATTAATATTGCAAGTGATTCAGTAGTCAATGTTCTTAATACATTTATTTTTCTAACACCAAATGGCATAGCAGTATTCAATCCATCTTTTTGTTGATAATTAAGTATTCCTAGTTGACACAAGTGTTTTCTACTAATTGACAATAAACTTGCTGTATCCTGGTCTAATTCCTCTTTAGTATTACCAATAAGAACCATAGTAAGAACACTAACAAACATTCTTTGGTCTCTTATTGTTAAATCATCCAAAAAATCTTTTGATTCATTTCTTTGTTGTTCCATATCATAAGGAATAACTGCTGAAAAGTTATTATTGTTATTTTGTCTTCTTTGCCAATTAGTTATATTTGTTTCTACACCTAGTCTTCTATTCTCTACTTCTCTTATAGCTTCATCCATAGGTATAGGGATTATATCAATACTTAACATTAAATTCCTATTTAATTCTGTAAATTCAGATATCATAGTATCTTTGATATAACTAGCATAATTTTTCAAGAAAAATACTCTACCATACTTATTTCCCATCTCAAAATAATCTTTTTGAAAACTAAAAGAATCTGGACAAATATAATCTTTAAAAGAATGTCCTCTACGCATATCATTTAACATATCAAAATTAAATATATTTTCCTCACCTGTTCTATAAAAATCATGTGCTATTCTCAATCTACTTACTGCATCTAATTCAGTTAATTTTGAACCAAGCTGATTGAAATGTGAAGATAAGTCAGCAGTTATTCTTTTAAAATAAATTCTAGCTTCTTCAATTGTCTTTTTATTTATTGATATTGTTATATATTTTTCTTGAACTATTGAATTAGAACTCAATACTTTTTCCATTAACATTTTATTATATTCTTTCCTATACTTATCTAAATCATCATTATTAAGTGGAATCATTATGTTTTTTTCAAATTCATTACGATTCATTCTTCGATTAATAATTGTTAATTTAGATGTTGCACCTGTATCTAATGAATTTAATAGTTCTGAATACTGTAAAAATATTGCTTCCTTATCACTTTTTGAAGCTACAGCATAGTTTATATCGGTAAACTTAAAACTCTTACTATACTTATTTTTCCCTGATAAAAAAACACCATCATCATATATTGTTTTAGGTGGTATTACATCTTGCACATTTTTAGGAATATCAAACCTTTCCTTGTCCTGAGCAAATAGGCTTTTTATCGTTTTTAACATTCTTTTTTCCTCCTTCTATTTCATCTTTAACTAATTCATAATAATAATTGGTTGGATTAAAAGTTAACTTCTTAGAAGTTAATACTTCACTTTCAATAAGTGCAATTAAAAACTGTTCTGCAGTCATGCCATTGTATTTTACAAATCCAACAAATGCAAAAGGAACTACCGATATCATACATATCCAAGATAGAGTTTCATTATCAACATGTGATTTTAATGTGAAATAAAAAAAGATTGCCACAATGCATCCTAATAATGAACATATAAACTGTCTTAGTGATAACCCAAAATAAATATTTTCGGTATAATCTCTAATTTCTTTATTAATTTTTACTTCCATTATCTATCATCTCTATCAGAATATTCACGATGATTAAACATGTCATTTTCTTTATCTTCAAATCTATTATTTTCTCTAACTACTTGGGCTTGCAATGTTGGATTATTTTTTGCATCGTCATACGCTTTAACAATATCTTCACTTAAAAAATGATAATTCTTTTTTTCATAATTCTTTTTATCATCGATAAAATCATTCGCATATTCTAATGCTATTTGTTCATCAATTCTCAAATCTTTAGGATTTAATCCATTATCCATGCAAATTAGTGCTTGATTAAAATATTTTTCATCTTCTTTTTTCAAAGCAATCAACTGATTATACATAATAGTTAAAAATTGCCTTGAAGTAACATCAGCCATATACTTTTCTGTAACCTGATCTAATATTTTTTCATAATGTGCTGGTGGAACTTTTGTTGGTTCTCCAGTTTCTGGGTTTAAATAAGTATAAGTCATATCACTAATTGATTTACTCATATCCTTTAATTTCATTTGTGTAAAATCATCATATTGTCTTCTCATTATTTTATCTCTCCATTTCTCTATTTTTTTTATTAATATTTTTTACTTCCGAAATACTTCTTATTATCTTTCCATTTTTATTTAATTCTTTTAAAGTGCTATTATCAATAGTATCATTAACCTTTTTAGCAGCTTCATCTTTTGAATTAGCATCAACTCTAATAATAACTACTCCACCTAAATTTACTCTTACATCATATGTATTCATTATCTATCCTACCTTTCATATCCATTTTTCTTTAAATTATCCCTATCAATATGATTTTTCTTTTGCTCATTTTTAGATAAAAAATATTTCACTATTTTACTAATATTTTCTTCTAAATCATAATAAAAAATTGTATGTCTTCTAAAAATTCCACCCTTCGGAACAAAAATCCAAAAGTTTTTCATACCACTAATTCGATGATTTTTTTCATTTCTATTATCAATCATGATATTAATTTCTCATTATCTTTCAAATGATTCTTTAATTTTTTTATTGTATAAAATTTCATTAATCTTATTTTCTGTCAAAACAATACTATTTTTATCAAATCTCATTTTATACTTTAAAATCTGTTCATCAGTAAGTGATTTAAAATCACCATTTTCGTAGTCATCACCGACAATTAAAAAAGGACCTGCAATTATATCATGTCCTATATATCTATTTAATTTCATTCCATTTATTTTACCTTCTTCATTACAGATAATTACAACATCAGGATCATTTTGGAGATATGTACATTCTATATATCCTCCAACTAAATTTTGCTTTGCTTCTAATGTATTTTCTATTTCAATTTCTTTTGGTAATTCATAAGGTTCTACCAAAAGACATTTTAGTTTTTCTTCTTTCATTTTTACCTCCTTATAAAATTGAGCAAACAAGCCTGTCATTTGTTCAATTACTTTTTTAATAAACAATTACATATTTGCGCTATTTACTGTCAGTTAGTTTGAAGTTGATATGATGTTTCATTTTTTAGTAAAAAAAGCAGTAGCATTTTGCTACCACTTTCATTACTTATATATTTCACAGTCATCCATCCGTAATGAACTTCCAGCCATTGTATCCATTTTTCCTACAAGATTTACGGTATCCCCTTTATTTAAATCCTTGACTCCAACAATACCATCATCATTCCCGCAAGCTAGTGCATAATGAGAATTAGAATCATCAAGCCATATAGTAACCCCAGTGTTGAATATTACACCATCGTCAACATCTATATCACTTATTTTTCCAGTAATTTTTACCATCTTTCCAAAATATGTCGAATTTCCTCTAGCTTCATTCAAATAATATACTTCTGCAATATCTTGTAAATTTCCCTCTAGTTCATATGTAAGTTTTGCAACATTAACTGTTATTTCAGCAGTTGAATTACCTATTGTTAGTGTTACAATTGCAGTTCCTGCACTTTTTCCAATTATTTTACCATCTTCATATACGTGAACAATTTCATCATTGCTTGAAGTAAAAATAGCTTTTTCTTTTCTAGCACTCCATGGCGATACGGAATATTTAATTTCTTTTTTTTCGCCAATTTTTATATTTTGTGTTGCACTAGATTTAAGTTTTATTTCAATATTCTTTTCTTTTGATTCAGACTTCGTTGTATCATTTTTACTATTTTGATTGGTTTTTGTTGTTTCCTCCTTAATATTATGACTAGTATTTATACTTCCATTATTATTTTGATTAGTTAGTTCTTCTGGAATCGTTGAACCAAAAACTATCATTAAAACAATAGGAATAATTATTGATGCAGTTTTTATAGCTTTTTCTTTTTCTTTAAATTGTTCATTTAGTTTAGTATAAATTATTGGGAACAAGCTTATACCAAATAATATTCCAACAAAACTATATGCTTCTGGTATATTCTGGAAACTACCAAGTGCAATTATTCCTCCTATTATGTATCTCGCTATATCCCATTTACTCATTTTATTTTTCATATTATCCTCCTAATATTATTTATATTATACCATAATTTCCAGCATTAAAAATAATAACTTGCATCTTTATAAATTTAGTTTATAGTCCCATCATTTCTCTAACTACCCTATCTGACATTTTTATTGTTCCTACTAATACAAGCATGTTAAATATTAATTCACCTATATATTTCCATACTTGAGTAACAGCTGCAGCATCTGTATCAACAACTGGTGGTGTACTTGCAAATAATGAAAAGATGATACACGATAGAATTATTATCACACCTTCTAAACAAACTGCTGCATAGCTTTTTAAAAAACTTTTACCAATGTTTTGTGTTGGCTCACCAGCAAATGTTGATAAAGGAACAGGTGCTAAAGCTGTATATAGATATAATTTAAAAAATCTTCCATATACAGTCATTATCATTATAAACGATAATACTGTTACTATTAAGCCACCAATGATAGTTACAGCCCATAGTGGTACAGATTTTAAAAAACTAACACTTTCTATTGTATCAATCATAGATGTTGGTAATGTAGTATTTGTAGAGTTAGTGATATTAGCCATAGTCATTACCTTAGAAACCATGCCTTGTGAAATCTTAAATATAGACAACATTAAATCCATACCATAAGTAACCAATACTTTAGCAATTGCGAATCGTAGAAATAATTTAATTGCGTGTTCTGGTCTTTTTATTTCAGTAAATGAACCACATGTTTTCATTACACCAATAACAAAAAATAGGACTAGCAATGCTAATCCTACCGCCTGCATTCCACCATAAATATTTTCAATAACACTCCATATTGATCCACCTTTAAATGTTTCTGGCGTTTGTGTAACTAATGTCCATATTTCTTCCAATTTAGAGTTCCAAGTATCAAGAGCATTTTGAAGATTCTGAACAATCCAGTTATCACTCATACTTATCCCTCCTTTTTATTATCTAGTGATAAAATCTAATATTTCTTTAGAATATCTTATAATTATTCCACCTGCAATAGTCATAACTGCATTAGCTCGTTGTGATGGATCATGACTTTTAATAGACATACCAAATTGAATAATTCCAAATCCTAAGATAATATATCCTATTAATTTTATTAATTGGAAGATAAAATCCGATAAATTATTTACTACTTTTAATGGATCATCTTCTGCAAATACAACTGTAGAAGTACATGCTATTCCAACTATTAGAACACTAAAAGCAATATTTAATAATCTCTTATATTTTTTCTCACCTAATCCTTGTTTAAATTTATTATGATTTATTCTTATATAATTAATAACTTTCATTACTTATTTCCTTCCTTCCTTAAATATCTCTCAATTTCTTCAGATGAAATAAAATCATATTCATCTAAAATACTATTATTTTGTTCATTATCCTTTGCATCAATTCTTTTTACATTAGATAAATCAATATTAATTGTTGCTATTGAATTTGTTACTTCACCATGTTTATATGGCTTTGCCTTTCCATCTGCTGAATATTTAACATTTGGATGCTTCATAATATCATACTTCAAATCCTTTATTGGTCTTTCTCCACGAATAAATAAAATTGCATATTTGTTATCTAACATCCTTACTTCGTCTGGTGTATATAATTCTCTACCACTTAACTGATAATTGGTTGAATAACTGCCGCTCTTTCCAGTACTTTTTCCATAAGTATTCATATCAATTGTTGCTTTACCTAATAACTCAGACACATATTTATGCGTTGACTGCTCATTTCCACCCAAATATAAGAACTCATCGCAATTACCAACGATGGATTCCCAATCTTTTTCAAATAATTTTTTTAATTGTGCTAAATTTTGAAGAATGATAGATACAGATATTTCTCTTGAACGCATTACAGATAAAATATTTTGAAAATCATCTGGTAAAGATACATTAGCAAATTCATCCATAAGAAAATGAACATGAACAGGTAATCTTCCACCATACTTATAATCTGCTATATAAAAGAGTTGTTGAAATAATTGTGTATATAGCATACTAACTAAAAAATTAAATGATGGATCATTATCAGGTATAATTGCAAATAAAGCTGTTTTCTTTTCACCAATTTTATCAAGTTCTAATTCATCAGTTTGAGTTAATCCTGCTAAGCTATCCAAATTAAACTTTTCTAGTCTAGAAGCAAGTGTTATTTGAATTGACTTTAATGTCTTAGCAGAACCACTACGATAATCTCTATAATACTTTAATGCAATATGATTGGGATTTTCTACTTCTAATTGATTAAATAGTATATCTAGTGGACTAATATAATTTTCATCTTCTTCTTTAACATCTCCAGCTCTAAGCATTTCCATTACCATTGGGAAGTTTTGCTCATCTGTTGGTGCTTCATACCATAAATAAAACATTAATGACAATAACAGCATTGCTGCCGAAGTATCCCAAAATGGATCACTCGATTGACTACCTTTTGGTGTTGTGGCTTTGAATAAATTAGTTACTAATCTTTGAACATCATTATCTGTTTTTAAATATACAAAAGGATTATAACAATGTGATTTTTCCATATTGATTAAATCTAATACTTTAACATCATAGCCTTCTCTTTCTAACAAATAACCTTCATCTCTTGCTATCTCACCTTTTGGATCTAAAATTATAAAAGATGTATTTGCTTGTAAAACATTTACTTTTGCATAAAATCTTGTTTTACCAGCACCACTACCACCAATAACTAATGTATTTAGATTTCTACGATGGATTCTTCCATCATATCCAATAGAAACATGTTTGGTTAGTATCTTATTTGATAATTTAGGTTCTTGTTCATATTTCTTGTTAATTTCTCTTGCTTTTCCCCACTTTGCACTACCATGTTCTTCACCTTTTCTATAATTCCTCTTTGTTAACATATAAACTATGATTCCCATTGCATAAAAAAAGCAGCATACTAATACTGACTTAATAGAATTATTACACCATACTATATTAAATGGTGATTCAATTTGTTTGAATATTTCTTCTAATATTTTAAATAATCCATCATTATAGTATGGTGCAATTAGTAAAGACAACCATATAACAGGAATAAATCCAATTATAAAAAAGATTGTATAATTATTTTCTTCTTTCATCTACCTTCTGCGAAATGGTCTTTGTGAAAGTATCTTTTTTTTTCTGGTGCATCAAGTACCTTTAATAAAACTTCATCTACAAAATCAGTTTCATTCTTTTCTCTTATTAATTTATTCCTAAATTCATTTAAAGCATTAATTATTATCCCTAATTCATATTTATCAAGTTCCAAAATTTTGTAAACATCTTTCATTACCTATTCTTCTCCTTGATATTGATTTTAACTTTATCGACTTCAGATATAACCTTAGATTTTTCACGAACTTTAACTTCTTCTTTAGCTTTCTTCAATTTTTCCTTTACAGAAGGCTTTTCGTTTATCTTAGTACCCTGATCCGAAGTCTTTTGCATTTCTAAGGAAGGCTTTGACTGAGGGCTTTTTTCGGTCTTTGCCAAATGGGGGTTTAATGAATAATCTTCTTTCTTAATTGGCTTATCTTGTTTTTCCTCACTATCCTTTTGTTTAATTGTCTTAGTTATAACACCTTTATTTTTTTCAGTTCTAGTCTTTTCTATATCACTTCTGATAGTAACTTCATCATAATCAGATAATTTAAATCTATCAACAATACGATTTATTTTTGCAGCATCTTCAGCTTTAACCATAATATCTACAACACCATCTCTTGAACTTGTCTTTTTGTTAATTAATGCACTGTATAAGACACCATACCTTTTAGCTTCTTCAGTAAACTTAGCAAATTTATCTTGCTTAACAGAAAAGACTTTTAATTCTTTACCAGACTTTAACATATTATTAAGATTAGTTTTGCCAGATGTCTTTCTTTTATCTTTCATAATGGCATAAATTAATGCCGCAACATCTTTTGCACCATTACCAGTTATTCTAGCTGCTACCTCAAATCCTTCTAAGGATAACCTTACAATTTGTTCAGCTGCATCACCTGATGAATTCATCATTAATCATCTCCTTTTCTTCAATTTTCTTTATATCTTCTTTTATATTTTCTTTTTTTGATTCAATTTTCTTACATAAATTAATATCATCATTAATTTGCACTATCTTATTAGATAGTTTATCTATTTTTTCTTTTATTTCATTCTTATCAATATTTTTATCTTCTCTGTATAATCTCCACAGTTCTTCTCGTTCACCTTTAACTGCAATCAATTCATTCTTTAATTCATTATAAAAAGAAAAAAACTGTTCTTCAGTTTCTATTTGATTATTTGCCAACAATATCATTTGATTGCTTATTTCATCCAACTTTTTAATATCTTCTTTCATACTTGCAGATATGCTATTTTTTTGCATGTATTCTGGATAAATATTTAAGATATTACAATATCTAATATACATACCATAAAAACTATTGTATTTAGGTTTTAATAGCGAAGAAAAATAATTATCTATTTTCTTACTGCGTTTGTAATAATTCTTTTTAGTTGGAAGATATGTTCCTTGAATTTGCTTCTTTATATTTTCAATAGAATAATCTTCACCAAAATATCTTTCTATTCTGATATTTCTTTTATATTTTTCTCCCCTTATACTTAGTTTACCAGAACGATTTATAACTTCATATTTCATACTTTTGAGTATGGTAATAAACTCGTTATAGTTATGTGATATAGAAATAGCAATATCTAGATCATCTTTAGCTGTTTTGTAATAATTTGTGTACTGAATATTTTTGTTTTGATAATTTAAGTAATTGATTCCAGATTTAGTTTTCTTCTCTTGTAGATAACTTAAATTATTTTCCTTGCATATACAATCATTTAATCTTCTTAATTCAGCATAAGTATTCCTGTTATTATAATACTTTTTACCATCTACAAACGAAATAGAATTAATTACAAAATGATTATGATAATGATTAGTATTTAGATGTGTACTAACTACTACTTGAAATCTATCTCCCCACATTTCTTTTGCAAGTTGTATTCCAATTTGATGCGCTTGTTCTGGTGTTACTTCTCCTTCTTTAAAAGATTGATATGCATGAAATCCAAGTACACCTTGTTTTCTATTAAATTGATTTTTAACTCTTACCATATCTTTTAAAGCTGTATCAGGACTACAATTAATACCAGATACAAATAATTTATCTTCTGTCTTAAATTCATCTTTAATATATTCAAGTGATTTTTCTAAATCTGAATAATTATCTAAGTCAGTTTTATCCTTATCAGTAGTATATTTAATTACCTGTCCAAGATTATTATCTATTTTCCATACTGACACCGTTGCTATTTCTATCACCTTCTTTCACTAAATATATTTATCTTTTAAATCTTCAATCAATTTATTTAAAATATTAAGTTGCTTTTCTAATTCATATACATAGACAATACCACTTGTGTTAGCAACTTTTGCCAATTGATTAATGTTAACACCAATTTTATTTATCTTATTAATAGCTTCATAAAAATCTTTTTTTGGTGCTTCTTTGACTGTTGTTTCAAATAGTAATTTTCTAAATGTATCAGCTTCGCTCATATTTAGTAAGTTTGATATTTTTTTTAGTTGTTCATCTTCTTCGAAACTTAACCAAAAATTTTTCTTAATTATTTTTCTTCTCATGCTTACCTAAATATCCTTGTAATAAATTATTGTCTGCTAATCTATCAAAAATTGCAAAGCAAATCACAACAACACCAGACAAGCCACCAATAATTAATCCAAGTAAAAAAAATAAAAATTCATTCATAATTATCTATCCCTACTTTCTTCCCGTTTTTTTATTTCTTTCATTCTATCTATTATAGAATCATCATCAAAATATCTTTCCATTGACGGATAATCTAAATCTTGCTCTTTCTCGTTTAATGATTCATGAGAATGTTCTTCATAATCATCATAATTCTCACCTAATCTTGCGAATCTATATGACAAATCTTTATCTTTTAATTTTGATAATCCATCTTCAATTGCATCTACATCTGGATACCCATACCATTTAATATTATTCCATCCTAGATATACTTGATATTTATTCATCTCCATGACATTTGTATTATTCAATAAATCGAATTGATAATCTTTTGGAATGTCATTTTCTTTATAATAATCTTGAATAGATTTTTTCAATTCATTATAACCTCTTTTTGAAGTAACTATTCTTACATCAGATCTATATCCCATTTTATCTCTCCTTTCATATAATCAGGGGATTGGGGATTTCCCCATAATACGTGAAAAGTCCCTCGTGGGAGGAACTTTTCATTGCTTGCTAATTAAAGTGAAGAAAAAATTCATTCACTAATTACTAATAATTATCTTGCTGGTTCGGGTTGTTCTTTTGTTCTAGATTGTATAAAAGTTAGTCTTTCAGCAATTACTTTTGTTGATATTTTTCTTTCACCATCTTTTTCATAATTATCAACTTGTATTCTTCCTCTTATACCAACTACGTCTCCCTTTTTGCAATACTCTGCTGTATTTTCTGCAATAGCATTCCATAAGGTTACTTCAACAAAATCTGTTTCATATTCACCATCCATGTTTTTAAATGGTCTAGAAATAGCAAGAGATAAATTTGAAACTTTCTTCTCATTATCTATTTCAATTACTTCCGGATCTCTTGTTAATCTACCTACTAAAACTACTTGATTAAGCATTATTTTCACTCTCCTTTTCTGCTTTATATTTTTCTTTTTTTGCCATCAATTCTTGCATCCAATCATTTGTTATTACAACAGGATTAAGATTCCTATTTAACAAATAAATTAGAAGTCTTGCTTCTGATGGGAACAAATTAATTGTTACTTTATCGTCACTTATAAAGGAATAAGTCATTATTTTATTAAAGAATTTCACATAATCTTTACTCTTTTCATCAGTTTTTTCTGATTCTAATTTTACTAATTCAGCAATTCTATTAAAATCATTTTTAAATAGAGATATTCTTACTTGTCCATTCATTTTAATTATCTCCTTCCATAAATTTTGGCATAACTAGGACTCCTAAAGCAAGTTGATATATTCCACTATCATCTTTATCAAATGCACCTTTAATTCTAATTAATTCATTTCCTTTTAATTCCTCTAAGAGAGTAATATTAAAATTATCATTATATTTAAATTCAATGATATCTTCATTACATTTAATAAAAAAAGATTTATTTTCTAAATCTAAATCATATAAATATCCTTCCATTAATATTTCATTTCTAAATTTGTTGTTCATAATTTTTCTCTTTCCTTTCACTTTCATTTATTTCGTTATTACATAAAAATGTAATTATTCTTTTATTGACTAAGGCATTTTTTATACCAATAGCAATAGTTAATTCAGTTCTACTAAAGTTCGTCTGCTGAATTAAATTTTCAACTTTTAAATCAATTATTTTTTTATCTGTATTATATCCTTCTCTAATAAGTTTATCTAATACCCTTAATCTTTCTTTATATATTTTTTCATTTTTCATTTCTATCTTTCGTCACCACTTTTCATAACCTCTCTGTATAAAATTAAATATTCTTTCAATGCCAATTCAATATTCATTCCATAATAATGTCCATCTAGCCATGTTCCTTGCTCTTTATCCAAGCCATAAACTAGTACAAATTGTTCACTATCTGGTGCAAATACAAGTGCATAATCAAAATATTTATTTTCTTTTATCACATAGAATTTTCCTAATCGTTTATTTTTTAACTCTGCCATTTTTCTTTCCTCTCCAACTCTGAAATCACAATTATTTGTTTATTAGTTCCATCTCGACAAGTAATTAATGTCAGTGTATTTTTATATCTATTTCTATTTATTACTGCTTTACCAGTTTTTTCAACATCATAAATATTAACTATTTTATAGAAATAAGATTCTTTATTAAAATCAATAATTACTTCATCATTAATAGATAATTTATCTAATTTTCTAAAAAATGAAACAGAAGAATTACCCGAATGAGATGCTAAAATAACATTTCCATATTGTTTATCTGGTAGTGTATATGGTTCTACAAACGCTATATTTTTATCAACATTATTTTGGTAACTATAAGGACTTACTAATCCTCTTTCTAAATTAATCTTTGGTATTTTGATAATTCCTATATAATTTAATTCTTCATCATCTGTTGTTTCTTCTTCAACTATATTGCTATCAATACTTTCAATATCTATTATTTCTTCCTTGTTATAGAATTTATCTACAGCTTCTTTTTCAGTTTCTTTAAGTTTTATATTTTGATACAACTCAATGGATAAAAGAATAAATCCAGATAGTAAAAATAAAGAACCGATTAATAGCAATCGATTCTTATTTTTTCTTTTTATTCGCATAAATAACAACTCCTATACCAAGTATTACCAATAAAATACCAATTATAATTCTTATTTTAAATTCATTTTTTGATGTATTAGGAACTTCAATAATCTTACTATCTTCAAGAGTTGATTTAACAATTTCTCCGTTTTCTTTTATCTCAAAATACATTTTTTCTGGATTTATTTCATATCCTTCTGGTGCTTCCTTTTCAATGAAATAATATTTACCATATTTCAAATCTTCAACAGTAATAATACCATTCTCATCAGTTCTATCACTAAATATTAGTTCATCAGTTTCTGCATCATAAATTTCAATTAATGTATTTGGTAATGGCTCTTGAGTGGAAATATCAACTTTTGTTAGAATTAATGTTCCAGAAATCTTCTCATTTGTTATTTCAGATTTAACAATTTCTCCATCTTCTTTTATTTCAAAATACATTTTTTCTGAATTAAGAACATAACCTTCAGCAGCTTCTTTTTCAACAAAATAGTATTTACCTACGACTAAATTATCTACTTCTAAATCACCATTTCCATCAGTTCTACCAGAGAATACTAACATATTATCTTCTGTATATATTTCTAACAATGTATTAGGAATTGGTTCACTAGTTGATATATCTGTTTTTGATATAATCAAATTTCCTTTAGGCAATTCATTATTTAATTCTAATTTATTACTAATAACACTAGTATATTGATCCTTATATTTTAATTCAAAGCAATGAGGTTCTTTATCTAAAATATGATTTAAAACAGTTTCTTCTTCAATTACACAATATTTTCCTAAATATAAATCACTAATTGTTGCTGTTCCATTTACAGTTTTAAATGTCTTAACTATATCATTTTTTCTAAGGATTAATGTTCCATCACTTGAATAAATGTCTTCATTAGCAATTAGTTTAAAACTAACATCATTTAGTAATATTTTTTGATAACTAATATTGTTAACTTCGTCAGAATTTGTTTCGTTACTAACATTACTATTTTCTAATTGAGCAGCTACTTCTAGTAAATTCTCACTACCTTTTATGGCAAATTCTTCACCATATTTTTTTAATTCTAATTGTCCTTTTACTTCTGTATTAGAAAACTTAACTTCCAAAATTGCTTGTTCATCTTCATATATAAAATTACTATCCTCACTAATTGTAAATTTAACTGGTTCTCTATTCCATAAGTATCCATCGATTTTTTGATCTAATTCTTCTATTTGATAATTAGCTGGTCTTAATGGATATGGCGTAATAAATTCACCATTATTATCTGTTTCATATTCACAAATAGTTTGATGGTTAGGATATGTTATTTCTTGGCAAACATATTCATTTTCATCTAAATTTTTAATTTTAAATTTAATTCCACTCTTAGCAATTTGTTTTCCTGAAGTTTTATCAACTTTTATCAATCTTAATTTAGCAGTTATTTCTGCATCAGAAATCATTCTTGTTAAATCTGTATTATCAAAATCAATATTTATTTCAAAATCATCACATTTTTCATAATTATATGTGCTATTTTTTTGTTTTACTATATATTTCCCATAAGGTAAATAAATACTTAAATGTCCTTTATTATCAGTTGTTACACTCTTATATAATTCATTGCTAGACTTTAAATAAAAATCAAAAGTAATATTTGGTTCTCCGACTAATTCAGCAGTTTTATCACTTGCATATACTTTATAAATTTTAAATTCTTGAGTAAATACTTTATCGTATGCAGTAAATACAACTTCTTGATTATCACTATTTAATGTAAAAGTATATACAGTATCATCTACTAAATATCCTTCCCCAGCTGCTACTTCTCGAACAGTATATGTATCAAAAGGTAACTCTTTTGTTTTTTCATTTTGTCCTGAAATAAGAATATCAACAGTTTCTCCTGAACTATTAATTACATAATACTTTGCACCTTTTAATGATGCATTTCCTTGTGCTTTTTCACCTGTATCCTTATCTAATTTCTTTAATGTAATATAACCACCATTTACATCAACTGTAAAAGAAGAAACAACTGGATCAAGCATTCCAGAACGTATCATTTTTTGACTATCACCATTGTAATAAATCAAATTTACTCTATCGGTATATCCTTTTTTTATTAAACTAATTTCTCCAGTTTTAGCTGATGTGATACTTTCAATATTTAATGTATTACCACTAATTGAAACATTCTCAAAATCTGTTTCATATATTTCATATTGACTTAATACACCATTTGTATCATTAATTGATAGACTTTCACCAACATTTACCTCATAAATCTCATCATCAAATGATGGTCTAGTTGTATGATTATTCATAAGGTTTAAAATATTATTTTTTTCATTTTCAATATCCATTTGTGGTCCATATCTATCTTCACCATAAATCCATCCTACTGCTCTACCTGATATTTTTTCCCAAATTAATTCTTGTGATGCAAAATAATATTTCATAGTTTGATGCCCACTATAATCGTATCCATAATATGCAACTAATCTAATATATCTAATTACATCATCACTTAATCCTGTTATACTCCAATCTGTTGTAGATGAATATGTATATGTATTAATTGCTATTCCTGGTTGTATGCAATATGCAGTTTGTCCATTAACTGTTAGTCTTTCAGCATAAAATAATCTAACTCTATCTGGTGCATTATAAACAGCATAATATCCATCATAGTAATTTCTTACTAATGAGCTGTCATTTACATCAGCATAGATTTTCGTGTTATTAAATAGCATTATTGATACTACTAATAACAATAAACTTATAATTTTTTTCATTATATAATCCTCCATTTAGTCATAAAAAAAAGAATATAGTTTTTTCTATATTCTCATTTTAGTAATCTTTATTTATCTTTAATATTCCTTCTGGACTACAAGTAAATCCAGTAACCCTATCTGATAATTTTGTCTTAATTGAACTTCCAATTTCATTACATTTATCAATATTTCCATAATTATATTCAACAAAAACATAATCAATATAATAACCTAGTGTTTTATCGCTTTTGGCAATTACTTCAATATAATTAACATTTGATATACTCTTTTTATATTTTAATTGAATTGGTATTGATATATCCATACAAGCTTCAGCATTATTACAATCTATTCTACCTTTATGAATTCTGTAATCCATACTATTTGTATCTACTGAGTTATCCTCTATTATTTCTTCTTTAGGTTGTTCTTCAATAGTTTCATTAATAACTTGTTCTTCAGGTTTATTATTTTCTGGTTCTATAATATTTGTAGGAGTTTCAACTGGTTTGTTATTATTGCTAGCACTTGTTTTACCAGATTGTGGTTCAATCACTTTATCAGATTTATTATTCCCTTTTTGTTCAACAATTTCTTTTTTTTCAGTTGACTTATTATCCTCAGAAGAATCCAAATATTTTTGTTCATTTACTTCATCAAAAGTATAGTAATCAACTTTATCATTATTATACCTTTCATTTATTTCTTCATTAATAAGTTCATCAACAGTTTTTGTTGGCTTGTTTTTAAGTTCTTTTACTTCTAAATAAATAGTAAATATTAATATTAAAAGTATCAGAATATACAATAGAGCCATCAATTTCTTTTTCTTCACAATATCACCCTTTCTAACTTGCATTATATTAATAGGTAAACATAAATCAAGTATGCAAATTAGACATTAATCTATCTCATACTCATCACCTGCTATCCCTTTCTCTTTGTCTTAATACTTTCGAATAATATTCACATGCTTTCAAAACAAAATCCTCTACTTTATCTCTACTAATATTTTTAGGAATTACACTATATAGTTTTTCCTCTTTTATTTTAAATTTAGGAATTTGATTTGGTTTTGCTGCATTTAATCTATTATCTATTGATTCCTCACTTAGTATTCCTTTTTGACTAAGCTTTTTAAGTTCTATTGCCTGTGATAGGCTTGGTGTTGCTAAATATAATTCAATATAATTCGCTAGCAGCATTTGATCCTCTTTACTTAAAAAAGATAATTCAACAGCTGGTCTTATAGCAATTGCTGGAGTTTGTTTTAGTTCACTATTGTCAACCATATTTAGTAATTCTGGTATTAGATGAGTTAATCTTATGTATCTTCGTATAGTTTTTTCACTTTCACCAACTTCATCTCCTATTACTTCAGCACTCCACTTCTGGTCCAGTGGTCCAGAAGTTAGGTTATTCTGGTTCAATGGTCCTGAAGTTTTGCCTTGATGTTTCATAGCATCATATTTCATTTTATAAGCAAATGCTCTTTCTGAAGGTAATAGTTTTTCTCTTTGAAGGTTGCTATCAACCATAAATATGATTGCTTCATCATCAGTTAAATCCTTAATTATACATGGTATTGTATTTAATCCAAGTAATTCACTAGCATATTTTCTACGATGACCTGAAATCATCTCATATCTTCCATTATCTTTTTTTCTAATAATTGCTGGTGATAATACGCCATTTGTCTTGATGCTTTCCTTTAAAGATTTTAATTCATCATTATCAATTACTTTAAATGGATGATCCTTAAAGTTATCTATCAATGATATATCAATATCTTCAATTTTTTCTTTATTGTCGTCATCTCTTTGTTCTTGCGTAGTATAAAAGTCATCTAGACTGAACGGTATTGGTATCTCTTGTTTTTTCTTCTCGTTCACCTTTTATTACCTCCTTTGCAAATTCAACATATCCCTGTGCAACTTTATTATTTTTATCATAAGATATAATACTTTCACCTAATCTTGTTGATTCAGCTGCTTTTATTCCTCTTGGTATTTGAGTATCAAATAGTTTAAATACAGTCCCATAAGTTTCTTTTAATTCATTACTTATTTCTTTTGATAAGTTTGTCCTACCATCAACCATTGTTAATAAGATTCCACCAACTTTTAAATTTGGATTAATTTGCTTCCTAACTTTTAAAATTGTATTCATTAAATGACTCATTCCTTTAGCAGCTAAAAACTCTGATTGAACAGGAATAATTACTTTATCAGCACTAGCAAGGGCATTGATTGTTATCATACCTAAACTTGGCATACAATCTATTAACATATAATCGTAATCTTTTTTTAGTTCTGATATGCAATTTCTTAGTGTATATTCTCTACTCATTGCATTTACTAAACTAACTTCCATTGAAGCAAGTTCCAAATTGGTAGGTATAACATCAACCCCCTCATCATGTTTAATTATTGCTTCCTTTGCATTAATATCTAAATCATTAATTGACCTATTCATCAATGTAGATAATGTTATTGGAATATTGTCTGCATTATGCCATCCCATATATGTTGTTAAATCTGCTTGTGGATCTGCATCTATTAATAATACCTTTTTCCCTTCTTTAGCTAATGCAACACCTAAATTAAATGTTGTTGTTGTTTTACCAACACCACCTTTTTGATTTGCAATTGCAATTACTTCACATCGATTCACTTCGTTCACCTCCAATCTAACCAGTTATCGGATATAATATCCTTATCATCTGGATATAATTCATCTGGCATATTCTCAAATTTATTAATATTTGATTCTAAAGCATTTTTAAAATATCCAAACCTATTAGTAATCTCATCACCATTCTCATCAATATAATTCCTTGACTGAACTTTATTTGTTATGTAATGAACAATAGAATATAGTTGCTTATAAGATTTTCCTTTACTTAAATATTTTTTAAATAAGTCATCATAATAAAGTGTTTCTGGTGAATTTTCTTTTACATAATTCTCTTGAATCAATTCTAGTGTTAGAATATTATGTGAAACAGAATTAGATTTTGATTCATCGGTTGGTTGCTCGCTTTTATCTATTTTATCTATTTTATCTATTTTGTTATTAGTATTTTGTTTATTAGTATTTATTTGTGGCGGGTTATCCGTATTTGGTTCAACCGTATACGGAAAATCCGTATCTGGTGAATTTCGCCCTTTATTTCGATTCTCATAAGGTTTTTCATAAATTTGATAATTATATTGAAACATACCATTTTCATCACGTGAGCGCTCTATAATTAGGTAATTATTAGATTTTAATTCATTTAGGGATGCCCTAATTGCATCTTTATTCTCTTTGCATATAGAAACTAATCCTTTTAATGAATAATCCCAATCATCTGGTAAGCTCAACATGTATGATAATAAACCTTTAGCTTTTAACGATAAATTTTTATCTCTTAAATGGTGATTACTCATTACTGTAAAATCACTATTTTTATTAATCTTAAATGTTGTACTCATTTCTCAATTTCCTTTCTTAAAAAATCCCTCAAAAATCCCTTAAAATTTTTTAAAAAAAATGAATTGAATCGACATAACCAGTTATTAACCAAAAGAAAAATCCTTATTTTGTAAGGAATTGTCAATGTATAGATATAAACTTTTCGTATCCTGTCTTCCCGACCATTATGGAAATTAAGTCTTCGTACGAAGGCTTTTTTTGTGTCCCAAATCAAAATCATTCCTTGGCCCTCTGCGTAAATATTAACTTGCTAAACAACCTTTTATTAAAACACATACATAACAACTGAGCTATTTAATAATAAATGTTTAAATTATTAGTTATGTTTGTCAACATCAAATAAATACTTATAAAATAATTTTTCTATATTTTCTTCAGCAATTGAAAAACTACAACCATGATCATACATTTTTCCATAATTTGCTTCATCTAAATAAATGTCTATTTTTATTTCTAATTTTATTTCCCCAATTTCTAAAAGCTCTATAAATTTGTCAAAACTCTTTAATATATAAAATTCTATCTTATAGTATTTAAAATAATTCCAATTGTCTTTAATCTTAGGCCAAGCGTGGATTAACGCCAAGTATTTTAGTTTATTTTCTAATTTTTGTTTTAAATAATCAAATGACCAATGTACTTTCCGTTCTATTAATTTACCCTTAACATTATAAATACATAAATATACTTTATTATTATTTTTATCGACATCTAATTTATATTGATAATACCTACCGCCAAAATTTAGTTTGTTAGAAAAGATTTCAACATATAGACACTTATAATTTCTGTCCTTGTAATAAGGATAACCATATGTCTCTTTTAATCTAGCAATTTCTAGCGGTTGTTCTCCATCAGGGACGGCGCTAAAAAGAGTTATTAAGCTTTTTGAATATGCTCTTCTAGTTTTAATCTCTATGTCAAGATAATCAGGCTCACATTCCTTGTTCATTTCTAGTCCCAATTCATGTTCAAAAGTTCTTCCAATTGATGATGAACTATTATATATTCCTTTAATATATCCTTTATTGTATATTCTTTCAAATTCTTGATTTAACTTATTAAATTTTTCATTCATATATCTACCTTCTTTCTTTGTTTACTCATTGTTAACATTTTTTTATCATACTAAAAGAAAAATAGTTTCCTATTTTTCATAATCACATTTAGAACATTTTATTTTATTGCCTTTTTTGGTTAAAATACTATTGCATTTTGGGCAGAGTTCATCGATTGGTTCATCCCATGTAGCAAAGTCACACTTAGGATAATTGTTACAACCATAAAATACTTTACCTTTTCTACTTTTCTTTTCAATAATAGTACCATCACATTTTGGGCAAGGCATAATCTCTTTTGGTTTTTCTTTTTCTTCTTGTTTGATATATTTACATTCTGGATAATTTGAACAAGCAATAAATTCACCATATTTACTTTTTTTTATCACTAATGGATTTCCACATTTTGGACAAAGCTCACCAGTTTGTTCAGCGGCTTTCTTTTCCATATGGCTGAAGGCATCTTTTACTTTTGGTTCAAAGTCATTATAAAATCTTTGAAGTAAGTCAATATAATCTAGTTTGCCATCAGCAATTTTATCCAAATCTTCTTCCATATCTCTAGTATAGTCAACATTGATAATATCTTTAAAGAATTCTTGTAATTTATCAGTTGTTTCAATACCAATTTCTGTTGGATAGAATTTTTTATCAATTAATTTGACATAGTCTCTTTCTTGAATAATGTTAATAGTTGTAGCATATGTTGACGGTCTGCCAATACCTAATGTTTCCATTTCTTTAATTAATTTACTTTCGGTATATCTTGCTGGTGGCTTTGTTGTATGCATTGTATAATTTATCTCGTTTGATTCAATGGTATTATCTTTATACTTGCTGAAATCTGGTAATATAACATCACTAGTTTCTTCGTATTCACCGTATGCTTTTAAGTAACCATCAAAAATTAAAATACTACCTGTGGCTTTAAATTGGTAATTATTATTATCTAAAATAACAGTCGTTGCTTCTGTCTTAGCATCCTTCATTAGCGATGCGAGCGCACGATAATAAATCATTCTATATAATTTATATTCATCATTAGTTAAATATTCTTTAATTGATTCCGGAGTTCTGTTTATGCTAGTTGGTCTAATCGCTTCGTGTGCATCCTGAACATTATCAGTTTTCTTAGTTGTCTTCACATAGCCAATATAGTTTTCACCATAATTGTTTTTGATATAACCATATGTTGATTTAATAAATTCATCAGACAACCTAATTGAATCTGTTCTCATGTATGTGATAAGACCGACAGTTTCATCTTTTAGGCTTATACCTTCATATAGTTTTTGAGCAAGTGACATTGTTTTCTTTGAGACAAAATTTAATTTAGTCGAAGCGTCTTGTTGTAATGTTGATGTAATATATGGAGGTTTAGCTTTTTTATTTTTTGCTTGTTTGTCGATAGATGCAATATTAAATATCTTAGATAACTTAGCAATTATTTCTTTAGCTTCATCTTCAGTTTTAATTTCAATTTTTTTATGATTATAAGTATCTAATTTTGCTTCAAATTCTTCGAAGATGGCATCAATTTCATAGTAGTCTTCAGGAATAAACGCTTCAATTTCTCTTTCTCTATCAACAATTAATTTTAAGGCAACACTTTGAACACGACCGGCTGATTTGCCTCCTGTTTTTGACTGCATTAATTTACTTAATCTAAAACCAATAATACGGTCGAGCATTCTTCTGGTTTCCTGTGATTTAACTAGATCATCATCTATATCTCTTGCTTTAGAAAAGCTTGATAGGATAACATCTTTAGTTATTTCATTAAAGACAATACGTTTATAATTATTCTTATTTAAACCTAAGGCATCATATAAATGCCAGGAAATAGCCTCTCCTTCACGGTCTGGGTCGGTTGCCAAATAAACATAATCTGAATCTTTAACATATTTTTTAAGATCAGTTACTAATTTATTTTTTCCTTTAATAATTTCATAGTGTGGTTTAAACTGATTATCAATATCAATTCCTAAACCATACTTTCCAGTTGTCGCTAAATCTCTTATATGCCCTAATGAAGATACAACTTTATAATCATTTCCTAGATACTTTTCAATTGTTTTGCTTTTGCTAGGAGATTCAACAATTACTAATTTTTTTGACATACTCTTCCGTCCTTTCTTACCAATTATATACAAATTATTTTTATTTTGTCAAACCTTTTTTGATAATTATTTTTAAATTAAGAATATACTTTAATGAGGGATTATTATGAATAACTTTGTTGCTTACTTTTATAACATCAGAATTTCAAAAATTCACTATGATTATCATCATTATTCATTCAATTATAATGGCTTTTTATATCATTTATATTGTGTTGATGAGAATATTAATATCAACATGATGGTAAATATTAATAAACGATTACTTGGTAATACATTAGTTAGTGAGATAATGATAAATAAGGATGGTAACTATATAAGTAATTATAATAACCAAAGATATATCTTAATTAAGATATATGTCAACATCAACAAAAAAATATCTTTGGAGGAAATCAATTACTTGGCTAATGCATTGTATAGTGAAAAAAATAAGATTGATTGGGGTACACTTTGGAGTAATAAAATTGATTATTTGGAAGATTTGATTAATGAAAATGGAAAAAAATATCCTCTTTTAGTTGATAGTTTTAATTACTTTGTTGGAATGGCTGAGAATGCAATCAGTTATTATAATAATATTGATATTAACGATAATTATAAATATGTTATTAGTCACAAAGTTACAAAATTTAATGATACGATTGAAGTGTTATACAACCCTCTCAACATTATTTTTGATTATAGAGCTAGGGATCTAGCAGAATATATTAAAAATGCATTCTTTTCAAATAATCGAAATATCTATAATGAGCTAAGTTACTATATGCAATATGCACCACTATCGATAACAGATGTCCAATTGACGATCGCTAGAATACTATATCCAAGTTTTTATTTTGAAATGTATGAAGATATTTTGGTATACAATCAAAATGAAGTAATTATTAGTAAAATTGTTGATAAGTTACCCCAATATGAAAAATATTTAAGAAATATTATTCTATTTTTTAAAAACTATTATGATATTTCAGAGGTAAATTGGTTAAATAAAAAAAACGAAGATTAATCTTCGTTTACTACTTTAATTACTTCTGGTATTTCATTAATAATTGCTTCTTCAATACCTTCTTCTAATGTATTATCAATAAGTGGGCAATTGCTGCATGCACCCGTTAATTTAACATATACAACGCCATTTTCATATCTTTTAAAAATGACATCTCCGCCATCATTTTGAAGATATGGTCTTATTCTATTTAATACTTCTTTTATCTTTTTTTCTATTTCCATAGTATCACCTGCTAGTTAATTATAGACTTTTTTTAATTATTTTTCAATGATAATATTTAAAAATAGTAAAAAAAATGATATAATACATAACGAATTGGAGGTTATATATGGATAATATAAAGATTAATGATATAATTGAGGTAGTTGTAACTGGAATTCAAAAATACGGAGCTTTTGTACTTATTGATGGTAAATATGATGGACTTATACATATTTCTGAAATTTCTTCTGGTTATGTAAAAAACATCAATGATTATATACGAATTGGAGATAAAATTTTTGCTCAAGTTGTCGATATTGATGAAGAAAATAATAAATTCAAATTGAGTATTAAAAATATTGATTATAGAAATGATGGAAAAGTTATTAATGATAGTGAAGCTTATTCGAACGGATTCGAACCATTAAAAGAACATCTTGACTTATGGATAAACGATAAGATTAAGGAAATTATGGACAAAATGTAAAAAAATGTTGACATAAAAAAATCTATGTGTTATATTATTAAATGTCAGTGAAACGCATATTTATAAATGGTGTGCGTACTGAGAAGTGGTTGTGGGCGATTAGCTCAGTTGGTTAGAGCATCTGCCTTACAAGCAGGAGGTCACAAGTTCGAGTCCTGTATCGCCCACCATTTATTTTTTGCCGAAATAGCTCAATTGGTAGAGCAACTGACTTGTAATCAGTAGGTTACGGGTTCAATTCCTGTTTTCGGCACCATCTTTTTTTTGGAGGGATAGCGAAGTGGTCAAACGCGGCAGACTGTAAATCTGTTCCTTCGGGTTCCATGGTTCAAATCCATGTCCCTCCACCACTTTGTTTTGGTTAGATAGTAGATATATTGCCTCGTAGCCAAGCGGTAAGGCACCACACTTTGACTGTGGCATTCGCTAGTTCGAGTCTAGCCGAGGCAACCATTAATGATCCGTTAGCTCAGCCGGTAGAGCATTTGACTTTTAATCAAAGGGTCATGCGTTCGAATCGCATACGGGTCACCATTTGATAATTAAGTAAGCATGGCTTACTTTTTTATTTAAACAAAAAAGATAAGATTATTTAAGTACATCTTTATATAATCTTATCTCTTTTTTTATTTTATATTTTTCTATTATATTACTTTTAGGTAATACTTTTAAACGAATATTTAATTTTTGAAATTCTTTTCTAATATATTCTTGGAATATATTAGTGTTTGTCTTTAATAATGTTGGTCCAAAATAAAGATCTCTCTTGCTATAATGCTTATTACCTTTTACAAACTTAATTATTGTATATATTTTATTGCTATCCTTTATGATAATTTCATTATCTATCATGTAATTTAATTTGGTAATTTCTTTTCTTAAAAACATTAGTTTAGTATTACTTTGAATAATTATTGTATTAATTTTTTTTAATTTGTCTAAATTATTTTTAATGATACCAATAGCTGTATGAGCTCCCATACCGGAAATAACTATTGTATCAATATTGTCATTTTCTTGCAATATATCTAATCCATTGCCTAGTCTTGTTTCAATTTTTCTTTCTAATTTATTCTTTTTGATATTATCTTTTGCATTATTTAGCGCATTTTCATTGATGTCAGAAGCAATTATCTTATTGGCTATTTTTTGTTGGTATAAATAAATATCTAATAATGCATGGTCACAGCCTATATCAATAACATTTGAATTGATTGGAATAAGACTAGAAATAGCTTCTAGTCTTTTTGATATTTTAATCATTTAAAAAATCCTTTAATTTTCTACTTCTAGAGGGATGACGTAATTTTCTTAAAGCCTTGGCCTCAATTTGTCTAATTCTTTCGCGAGTTACACCAAACATTTGGCCTACTTCTTCAAGTGTTTTGCTACTGCCATCGTCTAGTCCGAATCTAAGTCTTAATACTTGTTCTTCTCTTTCCGTTAAAGTAAGAAGTACATCGGATATTTCATCTTTTAATAATTCATGGACAGTATACTCTTCTGGCGACATTGTTCTTTCATCTTTAACAAAATCTCCTAAATGAGAATCATCTTCTTCACCAATTGGAGTTTCTAAGGATACCGGTTCTTGTGCAATTTTTATTACTTCTCTTACTTTATCTAATGACATATGCATCTTTTTTGCCAATTCTTCCTCAGTTGGTTCACGGTTTAATTCTAGCGTTAATTGTCTTTGAAAACGAGATAGTCTATTAATTGTCTCAACCATATGAACTGGTACACGAATAGTTCTTGCTTGATCAGCAATGGCTCTCGTAATTGCTTGTCTAATCCACCAAGTGGCATATGTTGAAAACTTATATCCCTTGCCAGCATCAAATTTTTCTACAGCTTTCATCAAACCGATATTTCCTTCCTGAATAAGATCTAGGAATAACATTCCACGACCAACATATCTTTTAGCAATGGATACAACTAATCTAAGATTTGATTCTGCTAATTTGTTTTTAGCTTCTTCATCACCTGCTACAATTCTAGCTGATAATTCCATTTCTTCGTCTAATGTTAACAAACTTATTTTACCTATCTCCTTAAGATACATTCTAACCGGATCATTAATAGTTAATTCTTTGGCCAAGTCACTATCATCTAAAATATTTTCAATACCACCATCAGCAGTATCATCGCCTTCACCAGCTAAATCTTCGTCAGTTACCACTTGAATATTAGCTTCCATTAAACTGTTATATAGATCATCTAATGAATCACTATCTAAGTCCAATCCTTTTAAGGCGGTTGCTAATTGCTCATATGTTATGAATCCTGCTTCCTCACCTTGTGCAATTAATTCTTTTTTTCTTTCTTCATATGTTTTTATTTCTTCAATCATTGTTTCACTCCCTTTAATGATAAAATCTCACTCAAAATAGCAGCCTGTTTTATCGGATCTTTTTCTGCTTTCATTTTTGTTCTTAATTCTTTTTCTTTTCTTTTAATTGGATATTCATTTATTACTTTTATATAATCTTCAATTTCAATAGATTTATACTTCTCACTTATATTCATATTAATTATTTCATTAAATAGTTTTAATTCATTTTCATTATTGGCAATATAACTTATAAAATCAGCAAGTTTTAAACATCTATATTTATGATAAAAATAAATTATTTGATTTGCCAAATCTCTTATTTCGCTATTTGGGAAAAATGCTATTTGCTTTTCAACTTTATCAATTATTTTCTCATCCTTCAACATATAAAATAGCAAATGACGTGATGCAACTTCTTGTTGTGACAATTTTGTTTCTGTTTTTATTTCTTTTGGAATATTCTTTTTTGCTTGTTTGCTTTTTAGCATTTGATATTTATTCTCTAAAATACTATAATTTACTTTATATTCATCTGAGATTTTTTTTAGAGTTAGATCAATAGTAATTGGATCTTCTAATAACAATAGATCATTTAATGCTTCATTTATATATTTAGTAATATCTTCAATATCATTTAAATTCTTATTTAATTTATGTTGATTCATTAAAAACTCAATTGAACTTTCAGGATTATTAATTTTGTTTTTAAATTTTGTAGCTCCATATTTTAAAATATATTCATCTGGGTCAAGTTCTTCCTCTAATCTAACTACTTTGGGGATTACATCTATTTCTTTAAAAATGTTAATAGCCTTCGTAGTTGCTTCTTCACCTGCTTTATCACCATCGAAACATAAAATAATATTATTAGCCATTTTCTTTAATAAATTAGCATTTTGCTTAGTCAAAGCAGTACCCATAGTGGCAATGCAGTTAGTTATACCAATTGTATTTGCACGAATTACATCCATGAAACCTTCCATTACGATAACTGATTCATTTTTCTTAAGAAAATCTTTAGCATTATGATAATTATATAAAATGGTTCCTTTTTTAAAAATACTAGTTTCTTTAGTATTGACATATTTACTAGTGTCCGTTGTATTGTATATTCTTCCTGAAAAAGCAACAACATTTCCTTCTAAATCATATAGTGGAAACATAATACGATTAACAAATAAGTCGCTACCATTTTCACTGCTAATTCCTAAATCAATTAATTGTTTTAATTGTTTACCTTTACTAAGCAAATAATCTGTCAACGATAGTTTTGATATTGATAATCCTATTTTAAATTTTTTTATACAGTCTTTATTAATTTCTCTTTTAACTAAATAGTCATTGGCGTTCTTTCCTAGAGCGCTATTTAAATTATTTTGATAAAATTTACATGCTAAATTATATATTTCATAGGCCTCGGCGTTTTTATTTTTGACTATTTTTGTTTGTCCTAAATTATATCCAACTTGATTTCCTAGTAATCTGACAGCATCATAAAAATCAATATGTTCATAGTCTTTAATGAAAGTGAAAACATTACCTGTAGCTCCACAAGAAAAACAAGTAAAAATTTGCTTTTCTTTAGAAACACTCATACTGGGCGAATGATCATCATGAAAGGGACAAACACCAAAATAATTTTTTCCTCTTTGAGTTAAGGGAATATATTTTGATATTACTTCTACAATATCAACCTTATTTCTTATCTCATTAATCATTTCATTGGTAATGTTCATTTTTTCCCCTCCAATAATGATATTCCAAAAAAACTAGCAGATTACTTTTATTTTTGTTAACTTTTTGTTAATTTTACACAAATTTGACACTTTTTTGTTATTTAATAAACATTGAATCACCAAATGAGAAGAAACGATATCTCATTTCTACGGCTTCTTGATAAGCATTTAAAATAAATTCTTTTTTGCTAAAAGCCGATACTAACATAACCAATGTTGATTTAGGCAAATGAAAATTAGTAATTAAGCCATCAATTGCTTTAAATTCATAACCAGGATAAATAAAAATATCTGTATTCCCGGAGCATTCTTTGAATTGATGATATTTTCCCATTATTGTTTCTAGTGTTCTAGTACTAGTTGTACCAACCGCAATTATTCTTCGTCCTTCTTTTTTAGCACTATTTAAAATATTGGCTGTTTCTTTGGTCATTTGATAAAATTCCGAATGCATATGATGATCTTTAATATCATCTACTTCGACTGGCCTAAAAGTACCTAATCCTACATGTAATGTAATGTTTGTTATTATTACACCTTTATTCTTTAATTCATTTATCAGTTCCTTGGTAAAATGTAATCCAGCTGTTGGTGCTGCTGCTGAACCCTCTACTTTGGCATATACTGTATTATATCTATCTTTTTCTAGTAATTTTTCGTGAATATATGGAGGTAATGGCATTTCCCCTAGGCTGTCAAGAATTTCAAGGAATATACCATTATATAGCATTTTTACTCTAGTAACCCCATCCGGTAATAGTTCTTCTACCTTGGCTGATAAATTATCACTAAACTTGATAATAGTTCCTATATGTAATCTTTTTTGTGGTCTTGATAAACACTCCCATCTATCATCACCTATATCTTTCAATAATAATAATTCGATGATAGCCCCAGTATCTTCTTTAACTCCCATTAAGCGAGCAGGAATTACTTTGGTATCATTGATAACCAAAACATCTCCTTTATGTAAGTAATCTTTAATATCTGAAAAATGTTTATGTTCTAATTCACCAGTATACCTATCCATGACTAGTAGTCTTGATGATGCTCTATCTTTTAATGGAGTCTGAGCAATTAATTCTTCTGGTAAATTATAATTAAAATCTTCCGTTTGCACACTACCACTCCCAAACTGCAATATATTATAGCATATTTTTTAATAAATGGTTAACTTTTATGTCATTTTATAAATAAAAACATGACTTGTGTCATGTTTTAATCATTTGTGTTATCACCATTACCTTGTATGGGAATTACTTCACCTAAATAGGTTGAATCAGGATTAGAAATACATTTAAAGAAGTCTTTGATTCTAGCAGCAAATTCACGAATATCCCTTTTCGTTTGACCGGAATATGTTCTTTTGGTAGCTGATACACCGTTAGAAATCAAATTAATGTTTTTTGCAATATATAGAGAACGATATAGATGATATCTTTGGGTAACAACTACTGCTTTACTTACTTTAAATATCTTTTTAGCACGATAAATACTATCATATGTAGAGAGCCCAGCGTGATCCATGAATATATCTTCTGAAGGAATATTATTTTCTTTTAGATAGTTTTTCATGACATTTACTTCATCATAATCACTGTATTCATGATCTCCACTGACTAATATTTTTTTTGCTACTCCCTTATTATATAGTTCGATGGCAGTCGATAGCCTATCTTCCAACATAGGACTGGGCTTATTATTCCTAATGCCTGCTCCAAGAACGATTATACAATCATAATTATCATCAGTAATATTTTCCATTTTTAATATACGCTTATTAGTTACTAAAATAATATAAAAATTAATTACTAACAGTATTATAACTATTGTTACTATTATTCTAAATATGTGTTTCATTACAACACCTCTATTTTAAGTATATCAAAAAAAAGAAAAAAACACAAACGCTTGTGTTTTATCTATCACTTTGTGACATTAAATTATATGACATAATACTAATTGTATGATAATAATCAATTATTATTGACAATACCTGTTAATACATCGGTGCTTGCAGTTATGTGACCATTAAAAGAAGCACCAGAAACATCATTATCGGTAAGATTGCCATCGAGCCATAAATATATTTTATATTTTGCTAATGTGGTTGAAAGTGGTTGACTTGTAGCAACTGGAATTTTATTATCATTTGGTATATTACTAAAATTACCACGTGATACAAATGTTTCAGTTTGACCATTTAGCTTATACACTTCCCATTTGAAGCCAGCAATTTTTAAGTTATTAGTAATTGATGCAATTTCTATGTATATATTTGCATTAGCATTTACTGTGACACCAGCACCTAAGCCTATTTCTACAACTGTGTTGCACCCTTGTTCCTTATTGGCAACAACATTCATAGGACAAGTATCAGGAGTAATATCATCTCCACCATGATATATTATTTCATATATTTCAGCAGTAGCGTTAACTGTCCGATTATTGCCTGATGCGACGAGTGAGTAATATGCATATGTACTACCAACAATAGTAACAACTATTAGAAAAATTGTGATGAAAACGGAGTATAAAATTCCTTTTTTCATTTTATAACCCTCTTTCTATTTTTTAGTGGCACTATTAACATTTATTTTAGCACTAAATCCTTTATTCATTAAATCATTTTGATTAGTATCATCATCACTTAGCCATATATATAATTCATATGTATATGTTTGAGGATAAGTAATATTCTTTAATATTGTCATTGGCATTATTTTAAGCGATGTAGCATTATTGATATTACTAAAATTACCATTACTAACCAATTTTCCATCTTGTAACAATTCATATTTATAATTAGGTATTTTTAATTCATTATCCATATTAATATCTTTTAATGATATTTCTATTGCTGTTTCATAATCTCTTAAGTTTTCGTCAATTGTAATACTAAAACTATTTTTATTGGCATAATTATATCTATCTTCATCTTTTATTGGCATAATTGTTTTAGCAACAATATATTCTGTTTGAGCAAAAATCACAGTAGGTGTTTCTTTGATTGTGCTGCCTCCAATTCTACTTTCAGCATTACTATAGGCATACCAGGCATAACTACTTCCTAAAATGATACCAATAAATACTAATATAGTGATACTAAGAATAATAATGATTTTTTTATAACTCATAATACCACCTTCCTTGTATCCAATTATAATGATAACATATTTTTTTGGTTATTTCAACTTTTATGATTAAAAAGAAAAAAGAGTTTTACTCTTTTACATTAGTGTTAATGTTCTTACCATTTGATGTGAATAACCCATTTCGTTGTCATACCAAGCAATAACATGAACTAATTGCCTATTATCAACTTCAATAATACTAGTTAAATTGCCATCAACTGTTGCACCGCAAGTAGATGAAATGATATCTGATGAAACAATGGGATCTTCCGTATAGTGTAGTGTTTCACTTACATTATTTTTAAATGTTGCATTTATTTCTTCTCTAGTAACTTTTTTATCAAGTTCAACTACTAAATCAATCAATGAGCCATCTGAAACTGGCACCCTAATTGCACTGCCTAGTAGTTTCCCTTCTAAATTTGGTAGCACCTGTCCTATTGCTTTTGCAGCGCCAGTTGATGTTGGCACCATATTCATAGCACAAGCTCTTCCTCGTCTTTCATATATACCCTTTTTGTGCGCAACATCCAAAGTTACTTGATCATTTGTATATGCATGAATTGTTGTCATGTTTCCTTTAATAATCTTAAAATTATCATCTAGTACTTTTGCTACAGGTGCTAAACAGTTAGTTGTACAAGATGCGGCCGAAACAATAATATCATTATCATTTAATATTTCATTATTAACATTATATACGACTGTTTTCATTTCGCCTTTTCCTGGAGCTGAAATTAGTACTTTTTTTGCTCCAGCTTCAATGTGTTTCATGGCTCCTTCATAACTAGTAAACTTACCAGTACATTCTAGAACAGTGTCAATGCCTAGCTCTCTCCATGGTAAATTATTAGGTTCCATTTCCTTATAAACTTTTACCTTACGATTATTAATGTATATTGCTTCATCATCGAAATCAATCTCTTTTTCATATCTTCCATGATTAGTATCATATTTAAGCAAATATGCTAATTCCTCTGGTGTCGATAAATCATTTACTGCAACCACCTCAAGTTCATCCATTTCTTCAATAATACGAAAAACCAATCTTCCTATTCTTCCAAATCCATTAATTGCTATTTTTTTCATTTTCTTCCTCTTTCTTTATTTTATTAAAACTTCCCCATTTTTAAGTAATTCTTTTATATTCCCATTTTCAAATCCAACCAAAGCACCAACAATAAGATTTATATTTTCTTCTGACGAATTAATTATTTTTATGGTTATGATTTTTCTTTCACCATTTTTAATAATATCTTCAAGTAAATTTGGCGATTCATCTGCCATAGTTACAATAACATTGTTTGGCATACTATTTGGCGATATCAAATGATAATAAATGCCATATTTAACATTTGCATCATAGCTATTTTCTAAAGTAATATCAATCAATTTTGTTTCTCCTGGCGAAACAAATATTTGATTTTCCGAGTTTTTTCTTATCGCATATAGTAAATTATAATCAGCTGTCGATTCATCTAATTTGGCAGTTTCTTCATCATAGGCAAAAGTTGAATATATCGATATTATGCCAACTGATATTGCCATAATAAATAGAATTAAAAATATAGACTTTTTACTCATATAATTCCTTCTTTCTAATTTAAGATATAATTGATCACATCTGTAAAATTAATTCCCCAAACATATAAAATGATAGCCGCCATACTTAAAAATGGTCCAAACGGAATAATATTATCCTTCTTCGTTATTAAAAGAAATAGTGCTATTGGAAAGGCAATGAATGTGGCAAAAAAAATGTTACATACTGCCATTGGATACCCTAGAACTAGACCAACTAAGAACATTAGTTTTATATCTCCTCCACCGAGTGATTCTTGTTTAAAGACAATGTCACCAATCTTTTTAATCAATAACATAGTAGCAAAAGCTCCGACTCCTGCTAGTATCTTTAAAGATGTTTCATATAGACCAATATCAAATATATCTACAATTATTATACCAAATACAGCAAAAATTAATACTTCATCCAATATAATCATATATTCAATATCACTAATAATTACTATGATTATACTTGATACAAATATTAAAGCTACAATTAATGATAGTGAAAAATCAAAAACATGATAGCAAACAGCAAAAAGAATTCCAGTACATATTTCTATTAAAAGATAACTTATACTTAGTTTGGTTTTACATTCACGACACTTTCCACCTTGAATTAAATAAGATATAATAGGAATTAATTCATACCATTTAAGTTTATGATTACACTTTTCGCAATGTGATGGCGGAGTAATAATTGATAAACCTTTTGATAATCTAGTAGCTAAGACATGATAGAAGGAACCCATAACACTACCAAAGATAAAAAATACAATTAGATATAATGTTTCCATACTATCACCTTATATTATTGTTTTATATATATCAAACATTGGAACAACTACGGCCAGTAGAATTATTCCTACTAAAACTGCTAATAGAACAATCATAATTGGTTCTATTAAACTTTTCAACCTAGTAACAATATTTGTTTGCTCTTCTTGATAAAATGTCGAAACATGTTCCATCATTTCACCAAGCTTTCCTGTTTTTTCACCAGTTAACAACATTTCATAAGCTGTTTCAGGAAATGCCCAATGACCTTTAAATGCAACTGATACTCCATTTCCTTTACTCAAATTAGCAATTGCATTATTAATAATTCCTTTATATATTTCATTTTCTGTTATTTTACTAAGAATATCCATGCTATCAGTAATGAATACATCATGCTTTATCAATGTAGAAAAAGTACTAGTAAAAGTCACTAATTGATTATATTTAATAATATCTTTAACAACTGGTATATGCATTACGAAATATTGCATAGCATATTTTACTTTTTGTGATGTTTTATATAATGCCGAAAATAGAACAACTATTATAATAATTGATAATAAAATCCAATACCATTTACTAGTTACAAAGTCACTAATACTAATTATTGTTAATGTTATTTGTGGTAATTTAGAGCCTGTTGATTCATACATTGAGGTAAATTGTGGTACGACATAAGTTATAACAAATGTTAAAACGCCAGCAGCAAATATTAGTAATACGGATGGATATGTCATAGCATTGATTATTTGTTTTCGGTTACTATCCTGTCGTTTATAGTATGCTGCCATATCATCCAAAACGCCAGTTAAATCTCCTGTCATTTCTGATGTTTTCAACATATTGATAAGCATTTTAGGGAATACTTTTCCCTGTTTTTCTAGGCAATCGCTGAAACTTACACCCCTACTCAATTCAAAAACTATTTTTTGATATAGTACCCTAACGCCTTTACTTTTGGCTTGACGGCTTAATATTTCCATTGAATCAAGTAGTGGTATTCCAGATTTAATATATGTGGATAATTGCATTAAGAAGAAATTTAAATCTTTGGATGACATTTTGCTTACCATTGCATTAGAAAACAAACTTAAATTCGATGATTTGTTTTCAGTAATAGAAATAATTTGATATCCTTTATTCAATAAAAAAGATTCAACATCAACTTTATTCTCAGCATCGAAATAACCTTCGATTATTTTCCCATCAGTTTGTTTAATTTTATATTTAAAGTGTTTCGTCTTAGTATTAACTGATGAATTATTCGTAAAATTTGTTTGAACTTTGCTGGCTGTTTGATTACTTGGTGCTGGATTATTGACCATTTGTCCACCATAAACAGAATTTATTGCATTTTGACTATATGCACTGTTAACACTATTATTGGTATTTTGAGAATTATTCACTTTTGTCACCGCCTTACTATTCATATTTATAATAATATTGTATCATAAATATAATATTTTTTAAACTTTTTTTACTTATTTACATATATTATTTTAGGAAGGAATGTTTTTATGAATCCAGGTAGATATTTTATGCCAAATATGGCAATGAATCAAATGACATTTGGAAATAATTATGGACTATCAAGAGGATTAGGCTCATTAGAAAGAATTGTGCAAAGTGTAAAATCTTTTAACTGGAGTAAATTACTAAATGGAGCAAATAAGACATTAAATGTTATGAATCAAACTATTCCACTTATTAGGCAGGCAAAACCAATGGTTAACAATGTTAAAAGTATGTTTAAAATAGTTAGAGCTTTTGGCAGTGAAACTGTAATAAAACGAAGTACAAAAATAAGCAATCCAGCAGATAATAGACATAATACACTTGAAAATGGAACATTCACAAATAAAAAAGAAGCTAATGATGACAATTATCCTAACTTTTTTATTTAAAAAAGGCTTCATTATGAAGCCTTTTGTTCGATTTTACTACCTGTATTACTAAATGTTACCATTACTGTAGCATCTTGCATTGGATCAGTAACAGAGCCAGAACCAGTATTTGTATAATTATATCCACTATCGATCCATACATAGAACTGATAGTATTTTGGAAGACTATTAGTATTAGCTGGCACATCAAAAGTAATTGGAATATTTACATTAGTTGCACTAGTTCCAATACTTGAAAAATCACCAGTTGCAAATGTTGTACCATTAGTTCCTGCACAGTTAGAAGCACTAAATGCTGTGCTATTGTCATTAACTTCTTTGATTGCCCAGTGAAGGTGTTCTCTGTCACCTGAAGCAAAACTTCTACCTGATGCTGGTTTTGCAAAGGCACTTAGGACAAAAGTTGTTTTTGCATCAACCGGAGTTTTATTAACAGCGGTTGCTGTCACTCTTCCTGTCAAAGTATATCCATCACCATAGCATGCAGAACTTGGCGCTAATGTTTTTCCAGTCACATTATTGCCAACAATCGTTAATTTTAAATCCGTAGAAGTATCTGATACAGTAAAGTTTACAAGTGTATTTTCATTTGCGTTTGCACTATTACTTGTCCAACTCCACCATGCATAAGTTCCACCAGCCACCATTGCGGCAATCATAACAACTGCAAGGATTGTTAGTACAAGAACTTTGGTATTATTATTTTTATTATTATTTTCCATATTTCCTCCTTATTAATTAGCTTAAACCTGCTGCATTTTGCGATGCTTGGGCACTAATATAGCCTGTAAATTGTTTACCACTATCATTGAAAGTATCACCATTTAGCCAAAAATATATGTTATATGTAGTACTATCTACATTACCATTAACATTGAATGTCGTTTTGTCATCGTATAAATTTATAGCAGTTGTTGAACCATGTGAAACGACACCACAAGATACTACGGCTGAGTTTGTGCTACAAGTTGCGCTTGTTCCATTTACAGCTGTTATTAGAGCACTATCAGGACAAGCACCCTTACATACGGCATAAAGAATGCTATCTGTTGAAAATGTATTCTTTGTAATATTTAGCTTTAATCTAAAAATACCTGCTTTAGGTGTATTTGCTCCTTTTGATGCTGTTACTGCAGCCCATCCATCACCAGCTGTTGATGCTTGACTTGCATTATTTGCTATTTTTGCTGGTGTACTATTAGCAAGTGTAAGTGGTATAAACCCAGAGACTTCAGCACTACCGGCATAAGTAAATGTAAAATTCTTTGATGTAGCATTATTGATTACTCTATTAGTAACTGTTGCTGTTGATGATAACCAAGCATATGTTGCTCCAGCAATTAAAGCTGCAAAGGCAATAACACCAATAATAGTTCCAATTAATTTTTTCTTATCCATGTTTCCTCCTTATTTATTATCTAAGATAATTTTAACATATTCAAAAAATGTTATCAATAGATTTTCCTAAAGTTTACAGTATTATTGTTTTTTTAAAATAAAATGTTTGCAATCGCGTGCACAATTATTCTTTAAATATGCATCAACAAATTTGTAGTTATTTATCTTATTGGCTTTTTTGTTTTTTTCATCATAAAAGCCTTTTAGTCTTAATTTTCCATATGCAATATCACCGACAATATAATCATAATCATAAAAATAATCAGTATATTTTTCAGTAAACTCATCCTTATCAAAAGCATCTTTATAATTTTTTATTAATTCATATGTACGATTTTCAACTTCTATTTTCATGATAACCTCCTAACCATTTTTTTGATAATCCTTTGAAAAAGCTGATGCTATTTGTCGATATTTATAAATATTTGATCCAGAATGCCAAGTAATAAACCCACCATCTAAGCCGGCATCAACTAGAGCTTGAGCTTGATCACTGATTTTGGAAGCATCATAGATAACAGTCGGGCTCCAATATGGAGTGTCATAAGCAGTTATCCATGTTCTTGCAATACTTGGTGTTGGTATTTCAGTTTGCCTTTTGGCAGCTCCGACAGCCCAATTATACACTGTTCTATATGGGTTGCTCCAAGTATCAATATTTCTTCCAAAGTGGTCAGTATATGGCATTGAACTAATAGCATCGACGATATTTGAAATAGCTGGCCAATACTGTCCGTAAGAAGTTACATATTCACTTGAACATTCACCAAAAACATCAACAGATAAATATGCTCCCTCTTTATGGATTTGATCTAAGGCGTAGAATAAAAAGTTTTGAATGGCTTCAGCTTTTTCTTCGTTATAGGTATTTTTAAAATTAGTATTACTGTTTTGTGACATTTGATAAGCTGTTTCAGGAAATCTTACATAATCAAATTGTATTTCGTTAAAGCCCATATCTTTGATAGCTGCTTTAGCTAATTCGACATTGTATTCCCATGCTCCCCTACTATAAGCAGACGGCCATGTTTGATAAGAAACAGGTGAAGTGATACAATCTTCAGGATGATCTTTACCATAGTGTGAATCATTAAATACAACAATTCGCCCAATAGCATATATTCCTGCATCTTTAATTTTTTTAATAGCATTTTGATAGTCACTAAAATCATTAATAGCTGTATCATAAGCCGTTTTAGAATATTCTTTAGCTATTTCGACTGGATATGCAAGTGCGCCATCTTTAATATCGACAACCATGGCATTAACTCCTGATGATTTAGCTATTTCTAAATAACTATCAATGCCAGATATAGTGCCTGCATTTAAGTACATTGACTTAGCTACTTTTAAAATGGGATTATTCTCAAAAACTACTCTTTCATAAGGATAATAGTCTAAGGTAGATGCTTTACCACCATATAATTCATAACCATATCGACGATCTTTATGAGTATCATAGACATTATTTTCATTATAATTTGTGGTGGCAGCTTCTTCTGTGTCTACTAAATATTTTTGATAAACCCACCCTTCTATATCGCCATTTTTGATTTTGTACATATTAACATAACCATCATCATTAAGATAATCATACGCTAAAATATCTAATTTATTTCCTTTCTTGATAAATGATGCTATTTTAGAATCCTTTTCATTTTTATAAACTGTTACCGATGTTCTAACATATTTTTCGGTTTCTGTAACAATTTTATTTTCATCAGGTGTTAAATTATCTTCTTTGACAAAAAAGGAATTATCTTCTTCATTAATTTCAATATAATTAACCTCATCAATGGTTTTTATTTTATCGTGTGAAATAACTTTTTTACCACGCACTATTTTAGCTAATTCATCCATTGCTTTAGTTTCTTCATTGTATGAATATGTGAGAACTTCATTTGTATTGGATGCAATATAGTATTCTTTAGTAATAATTTTTTTAGTGACCAACTCTAATCCTTTTAATACTCCATATCCTAATCCAGCAAGAATTAATAGTGCAACGATTATTCTTACAATTTTAAATTTTTTTCTTTTGCGTTTTTTTACCCTTTTTGTCATTTTATCACCTATAGTTAGTATAGCACAGATATTATTTTTTGACTACACTTTTCATCTTCGTATAGACTTTATCGCTTAGTTTTGATAAAATTTATTTAGGTGACAATAATGAAGTTATTATATGATAATAAGGAAATAGAAATCTACGAGTGTAAAAGTTTTTTTTCAAGATTAAAAGGTTTCATGTTTAAAAAAAAAATCGACCATGCCTTACTATTTAATAATTGTAATAGTATTCATACTTTTTTTATGAAAGCCAATATTGATGTTATTATGTGTGATAAAAATAATGTAATACTATATTATTTTAATAATTTAGGTAGAAAAAAAATTATTTGGCCTAAGAAAAAAGCACATAAAGTAATTGAATTACCAGTAAATTATTTTAATATTAAAATTGGAAAAAAGATTGAACTAAAAAAATAAAACAGCTTATGCTGTTTTTAGTTTTTAATAATGTTTTTTAATCTTTTGATTACTTTTTTTTCTATTCTTGAAATATATGATTGACTAATCCCAAGCAAATCAGCAACATCTTTTTGTGTCATTTCTTTATGATGATTTAATCCATATCGCAGTTCGATGATTTCTTTATCGCGGGGAGCCAATTTAGCAATTTCTTCCATCATTAAATGATGATCTAATTCATCGTCTAATCCCTTAGTTACCAAGTCTTTATCAGTTCCTAATACATCTTCAAGATGAAGTTCATTACCATCAGCATCATAGCTTAGGCTATCTTCAAAACTAACTTCACTTTTTTTTCTTTTAATTTTTCTTAAATACATTAATATTTCATTATCAATACAGCGTGAAGCATAGGTTGCTAATTTAATATTTTTATCCAAGCGGTATGTCTCAATAGCCTTAATTAAACCAATTGTACCAATTGATACAAGATCTTCCAAATCGGTACCGGTATTATCATACTTTTTCGCCAAAAAAACTACTAATCTTAAATTATGTTCAATTAGTTTATTTCTAGCATATTTATCATTATTCATCGATAACTCAACATATTTATTCTCTTCTTCCTTCGATAGTGGGGCTGGTAAAACATCTGTACTTCCTATGAATAGAATACTTCGATATTTAGCTAATATCTTTTTTAAAATTTTTTTTAACATGTTATCATATCCTTTCCAATAATGTTTTATTCAATATACAGTCAGCGCCTTCGACAAGCTGTTTATTTACAAGTCCAATTAAGACATTTTTTCTATAACCTACTTTTTCAATATAAATTTTTTGTGGTGAAAAACATTCAATTAATGCATCACTGTCAATTGTATGATATGGAACTAAAATTATTTTTTCATTGGTCGTTGAAATTAGTTTTTTGGTAACTAAAATAATTGGTTTATGGCTATATGGATCCTTTAAAAAATTACCCGTATCGAGAAATGCATTAAGAGATATCTTGGGCTTGTCTTTTAAATATATGTCTATTTTGTAATAATTAGAATAATTAGTTTTGATACTTTGAGTAGTTTTAATATAGATCATAGTAATTATTGGGGATATTATTACTAGCACTATCATATTTAACAAATAATTATCTATTTTAGGTAAAATATTTGTATTTATTAAATAAATACTGCCTGCTAAAAAAATACTAATAAAATACATATATAAAATATTTTTTATGGTATAAACAATGTCTTTATATCCAAATGTAATTACTGCCATAATAATAGCAAAAAGAAAGTTAATAATTAATGAGTTTATTTTGTTTATATTCATAAATAAAAATATTATGTTTATTGTGCCAATTACTGATGATAAAAAAAGTCTTTTAAATTTTGTGATTCTATTTAGTAAAATACCTGTAGCTAACATGGCAATATAATTCATAAATAAGTCTTGAAACACTAACAAATCAACATATATCATAAACTCACCTTTTTTAGTATAACATTGACATTCTCTAAAATATGTCAAAAAAAGAGTTAACAAAAGTTAACTCTTATCTATTTAAACGTGAATCAGTGACTCACGATACACTATATATTATGCACAAAAAACAAAATTGTTTACTACTTTTAATTACTCTTAATAATACATTGTATTCTTTATTTTCAATAATCATTTAAATTATTACTTCATCTTATTATAATAATTCATATTACTCCTTCCTATGGTGTACATTTTTCTATTTGTAATTTATTATTTTTAATTTTAAACATAGTACTTCCATCCTCGTCCGTTCTAAATATTTTTGAATCTTTTAAATTATATAATGCCTCTTTATTTGGATGCCCATACCTATTATTCTTACCTACCGATATTGGATAGTTAGTACATATTAATTAATTATAAAAAAAGACCATATATGGTCAAAATTTCTTATAATGTTTTTTTGTTTCTTAAATCTCCATAACTGGTAATAGAGACTTCAGATAATTCAAGCAACTTTTTAACTCTATGATATTTTTCAATATCAATTTCTTGATTATCTATAAAGCTTATGTCTAATAGGTCTTTTTCTCTTTTATATTGTTCTTTCCCCGCTTTAATTAACTCTGGACTTTGACAATATGATTTAATTCCATCTATATCAATTGCAACAATTAAATCTGTTAACTTTTCAAAAGGAATCATCTCTGTCCCAGCAATTTCTTTATTTGGACTAAAACTTTTTCTGACTAACATTCCATTATCAATATACATTGGTTCAAATTCAACATATACTCCATCAACAAATAATTTTAATCCATAGTCATCTCCTAAATCTAAATTTAGCGAATCAAATTTAGGAATATATAAATTACTTTGTTTTGCTAATTGCCTAATAACATCAATATATTCTTTATCTATTAATACATCTATGTCGGAATGTTCTCTATTTGATTCTTTATTATAATATATATAAGGTACTGAGCCGCCAAACAAACACATATGTTGACCGAGATTGCCAGTTGCACTAATTTTTTTAATAACAGATTTTATTTCGTATAAACTTGACATAACTATCACCTAATTCCATTATATCACATTTATATAAACTTATGGGCTGCATGTTTCAACTTTTAACTTATTATTTTTAATTTTAAACATAATACTTCCTTGCTTGTCTGTTCTATATATTTTTGAATTATTTAGATTTTCTAATACTTCTTTATTTGGATGTCCATACTTGTTATTTTTACCAACCGATATAATCGAATACCTTGGATTAATTTCATTTATAAATTCTTGACTACTACTTGTCTTAGATCCATGATGTCCTACTTTTAATACATCTATATCAGGCAAATTATAAATACTCATTATTTCTTTTTCAGTTGTACTTGATGCATCACCCAAAAACATAAACTTATAACCATCAAATTCAGTATAAATTACATTTGAATTATCATTTTCGTTATCATATTCTTTTGTTTGTAAAAAATATAATTTATTCTTATCTATATTCAATTCTTTAATGCATGAATAATGTTTAATATTCTTCTTATCTAATACTTTAATTAGTTCTTTTTCTAAATCATTGTATTTTCCACAATTAAAGATGACTTTTTCTACCTTAAAATTATTAACTAAGTTTATAGCTTCGCCCATATGATCAAAATCTCCATGTGGTGATTAGTGGTTTCTCACATGGTTACAAAGTCTTTATTTACAAAGAAAAAAGAACTACTTTGGCAGTAATTCTATAAAGCTTTATATTTTTTTAATTTTCTAGGTTTTACCGGGGATTCATAAATGCATTCACTCTGATGTTCTATAATTGTTGCATTTTTTATTTTGTCTTTAAAATAAAATTGTTGATTAATAACATCAAAAAATCCACTATAAGGGCCTTCGCCAGCTATTTTATATCCATACAAATGAACAATTCCTGTTACAATAACAAACTTTCCTAATGCTGTTCGTTCAATTGAATTGACTTTTTCAAAATCTTGTTCATAATTCTTAAATTTTCTTGAACTATAACATTTACTTGTCTCCATAATTAGTTCATGTGTTATATATATTGGATAATTCATGTCATTTCCTCCACTTGATAATATATTTTACATTCAATATTCCTTAATGTCAACATAAAATAGCTATATCATACTAATTCATATTCTCGTGCAATAATCCTATCGTCTGAACAATATTTAATTACATATTCATTATTTTGCCTGCAAATAATAATTCCAACTGTATTATTTTCTTCTATTGATTTAATATTTTTATCAATATAATTCATATATGTCATAATTTGCCCTGAATGTTCTTTCTTTAATTCAGTTACTTTTAATTCAACTACTACATAACACTTATATTTTATGTTATAGAGGAGCAAGTCAATATAATTATATTGATTACCTAATTTAATTGGATATTCACTTTTAATAAATGTAAATCCATTCCCTAATACATCTAAAAAGTTTTCAATATCTTCTAAGATTAATTTTTGTAATACTTTTTCTGAAAATATATTATACTTGCTACTATTTTTAATGATAATTGGGTTCTTTACAAAGTCGACCACATTAGACTTATCTTGATTTATTATTTTATTTTTAGTAGTTTCTGGTAGTCTTTCATACTCATTAGACTTTATTCGTTCTCTTAACTGCCTAATTGATAAACTATTTAATTCAGCTATTTTAACATAATATTGAAACTTATTATCATCAAACCAAAGAATTTCACAATAATGGCTCCAACTTAATTTGGCAGACAGCGTCTGCCATTTTTGAGATACTTTATAGAATTGTCTCATATTTCTTAGATTTCTTTGACTATATACTAATCCTAACTCTTCAGTTAATCTTAATGAGTATTCTTTTATTATGCTTTCCCCATATTGTTTACCAGCATCTAATAATAATTTACCAACATTATAGTATGTATTTAAGTCACTTTTATTAATTGAATAGTTTTTAACTTTTCTATTAATTTCATTATTTATTAATTCATTTTTTATCTCATTATAATAATTCATATCTACTCCTTTCTATGGACTAAAAGTTTCAATTTTTAATTTATTATTCTTAATCTTAAACATAACACTACCATCTTGATCTGTTCTATATATTTGTGAATTTTCTAGATTATTAAGTACTTCTTTACTTGGATGTCCATAACGATTATTCTTGCCAACACTGATAATCGAATACTTGGGATTTATTTCATTAATAAATTCTTCACTTGAGCTTGTCTTACTCCCATGATGTCCTACTTTTAATACATCTATATCAGGTAAATTATATTTAGATAGTATTTCATGTTCTGTAACACTTGATGCATCCCCCATAAACATAAATTTATAACCATTTAGTTCAGTATAAATAACATTGCTATTATCATTTTCATTGGAGTATTCTTTTGTTTGTAAAAAATATAATTTATTGTTATCTATATTTAATTCTTTAATACAAGAGTAATATTTAATTTTCTTTTTATCTAGTGCTTTTATTAATTCTTGTTCTAAATCATTATATGGACCACAATTAAATATAACTTTCTCTACTTTAAAGCTATTAACTAAATTAATAGCCTCTCCCATATGGTCATAGTCGCCATGCGTCAATATCAAATAATCTATTTTTGTTATTCCTAGGCTTTTAAAATATGGGATTGTTTTGTTCTTAATTAGTTCATAGTCACTATTTGGATTGCCTCCCGTGTCAACTAAAATAGTATATTTGGCATATGGATACTTAATAAAAATAGAGTCTCCTTGATTAACATCTAAAAATGATACCATTAAGGTTTTATCAAAATAAATCATATTTTTATGTATTACTATTAGTAAAATAATGTACCAATATTTATAATTATAGATAAAAAGATAAATTAGAAAATAATAGATGATTACCATAACTATATTTGGCTTAGGAAAAGAAATAATCCCAATTTGATGCCTTGAAATAAAGTTACTTAAAGATTCCATAATATTTATAAAAAGAATTAAAATGCGACTTACTTTTGGAATAATAAAAGTAATTAGTGCTAATGGAAAGATAATACTACTGACAAGCGGGATATATAAAAGATTAAAGATGATTGATAATAAATTCACCTGATAAAAGTAATATGCAGTAATTGGAAATGTAACGAAAAAGGCAATAAATGACATATATAAAAGTTTTAAAAGACTATTCTTGATTTTTTTTATTTTATAATTAAATAGGATTAACGAAAATGATACGGTATACGAATATTGAAATGATATATTATAAATATAAAAAGGATGAATTAGTAAAACAATAATTAGTACTATGCACATAAGATCTATCTTTTTTATTTTCAGATTCAAACATTTATTAATAGCAAATAAAATATACATTGTTAAACTTCTAGTAACTGATGGTGTATTCCCTACTAATAGTGAATAAAAAATCAAAAAGATGATTACAACTGTGTAGTTATAGTAATTACTATATGAAATTTTTTTCACTATAAACAAGATTATCGTAGCAAACAAACTAATATGCATACCAGATATACTAAATAAATGCGAAAGTCCATTCATGCGATAGCTAGCTAACATATTATCGTCTAAATTTGACGTATCACCTAAAAGAAATATTTGTAAATAAGCACTTTCTTTAGATATTCTAGTAATTCTTTTTTGAATTAACTCTCTAACATAATAAATTACATTTGTATTATTTGCTATTTTAATGATATAATCAGCCCTAACTATATAAAAAATATCATTATTATATAGGTATGCACGATAATTAAATTGATTTTGAATAGTATTCTTTGTAGGTGTTAATAGTGTGCCATCAACAGAAATAGTATCTCCTAAATGTAAATCATTTTTTAACTGTTGATAATATTCAATTACTAATCTTTCTCTAGCATTTATGTAAATAGTTGTTTTATTGTCAGTAACTTTTAATTTATAAATAGTTCCAACAAAATTAGTCTCATATTTATAAATACTTTGTTTATCTATTGTTTTTGTATAAACAATTGTCAATATTATAACAACTACTGCCAATGTTTTAAATAAATATCTATGTTGTAAGATATATTTTAATCTCTTCATATAATTTGCTACCAATGCCATCGACATTTTGAATATCTTGAATTTGCTTAAACTTACCTTTGGTTTCTCGATAATTAATGATTGCTTTTGCTCTCACTTCACCAATACCTGGAATACTTTTTAATTCTTCTAGTGTTGCTGTATTAATGTTAATCAGTGTGTTTCCACCAATAGTATTTGTTATTTGCTCATTGATGCATCCGTCATTTTGGATATTTGGACAAACACATTCTTGTTCAACAACTTTCACAACGGTATCGACAACATTTGAATTTTTCACTTCTTCTTTAGTATAAATAATAATGACCATTTCGTTAGTAACTTTTTTAGCAAGATTTGTAACTGAGGTATCAGCCTCATCAGTGAGACCACCAGCTAAACGAATAATATCGCTAACATTGTCTGTACAGTTAGTAGTATACACGCCAGGATTATTAACAGCACCTTTAATATCAATCATACAAGACTCATTAACTAACTTGTCATCAATATTATTAGCCAATTCAATATCAGTATTTTCAATGTCATCATATTTGTTTTTTTCTAAAGAAATTTTGATCATTAGAAAAACAATAAATACTACAACTATTATAATAGTTAGAATTAATATGTGATTTTTCCTTAGCCATTTCATGTAATTCATCCCTTTCATAAATAATATTGTAAAAAAATACAGCGTTTTACTTTTTATGAAGCAAATTTTATCAAGGTTGATTTCTTTTTAATCAAAAAGAAAAACTGCTGTAAACAATTATTTCATCAACTATTCTTCTAATGCTTGATGATATAAAGCTAGAGCTTAATATATAAACCTATTATAGTTATTTGTACCCTTGTTTTAAAACTCTTATTTTTTGCCAATAAGGCTACCAATCTTCAATTATTTTCAAATAATTTTATAATTATTATTTTATTTGACAAATATATTATATTATAGTAGAATTATCCTTGAGTCTAGAGGTGAATAACTAATGTATACTAGAGATAAAGAATACAATAACATTGTCAACGAAATACTTAATGATAAAGCATTTAAGAAGACATATAATATAGAACATCATGGTATAAGTAGAGGCGAACACTCTATTAAAATATCATATTACTCATATAAGATTGCGAAAAGAATGAAATTGGACTATATAAGCGTGGCTAGAGGAGCACTGCTTCATGATTTTTATTTAGATGGAAATGAAAGAAGTGCTAAGCGAAAATTTTTAGATACTTTTACGCACCCCAAAAAGGCATTGAGTACCAGTAATTACTATTTTAATATTAATGAAATGGAAAAAAACATCATTATAAGTCATATGTTCCCAATATATCCAACATTGCCTAGGTACAAAGAAAGTATCTTAGTAAATGCAGTCGATAAAGTTATCGGTGGATATGAAATGCTTAAAGAATATTGTCTTAAATTTAAATATCAGTTAAATTATGTGTTTGTTTTAACACTATTACTTATTTCAAAATAAGCCAGCTAAGCTGGCTTTTTTAGGCGGTTATCATTTCTATAAACAATGCAGTTAAATATAATATATTGAAAGGAGTAACAATAATATGTTCGGATATGGTTATAACTGTGGTGGATATGGTGGCGGAGAATGGATTTGGATTTTAATAATTATTTTCATAATTTTCTTCTTATTCTGGGGAACAGGAAATAATAATTGCTCTAATCGTCCACCAAGAGATTTTTAAGTAATATAAAAAGTAAATACTTATCGTATTTACTTTTTTAGCATGATTCATCACAAACATTGATGAAAAAGTCATCAAACAATTTTTCTTCTTCTGCAATAATTTCTGGTGTCAATTCATCTTGTGCCTCGATTTGTAATTCTGACAAACCGTTTGTTGACCTAACCGGCTTACCTTTTGAAATATATACAAACAATGGAATGTAAAGACGTTTTTCATCAACATCTAATTTTACACCACCATTTTTATTGGATGAATATGTATAAGTTGGTAAAATTTCATCTAAATATTCAAGTAATGTAGTATACTCATTTGTGCCATCGATAGTTTTTATCGCTTTACCACTATCATCAAGTATATATTTATCTCTCAGTATTTCCTTTCCTTCTTCATCCCAAATATCTACATAGTATATCTTATCAATGCCATTATTATTGGCTATTTCAACAGACTTTTCGATTATGCTTCGACACCATGGACATAGTGGCGATCCAAAATATACATAAAATTTTTCACCGGATGATATTTTTTCAATTATTTCGCTTGCGTTGCTCTTTACAAAGGGATTATTTTTAGGAATTGTAACTGCACGATACTTTTTATCATTTTGATTGACTACATTATTTAAAGATTCATAATCTTTTTTAAAATCTATAGCTTCCTTGTTAGTACAAGCTGTTAAAGAAAAAATTATTATAATTACTAACAATCCTATTTCTAATCTTTTTTTCATTTTTTTCTACTTTTCATTTTTAGTTGTTTTTTTAGTCACTGTCTTTTTAGTTTTTATGCTCTCTTTTTTTACTGAACTATCAGTAATAATCTTATCAAGTTTGACACTTATTTGTTTAAATTTGATATTAGTATAAGAAATAAGAACAATACTTGCAAAGGCAATAAAAGCAACATTCCAAATTAGTACTTTATCTATATCTGTATTTGTGCTACTTGCTTTTTTAGGGTGTTTCTTCATTTCTTTAAATACATCATAACGCTTGCTTGCTTTCGTATTGTATAATGTAGTAATAGCTTCTTTAATGCCCTCATCATATTCACTTGCATAACCGGCAAAAACTTTATCACCGATAACAATATAAGGTACACCGCCTGCTGGATTATCTAAATACTCAGATACTTCTCCCATTAATTGAGAATTATCCGCATCGTTCCAAACTTCGTAACTAACCATTTTAAAATATTTACCATATTCTTCAGTAATACTATTAATAAATTCTAGGAAAGCATGACAATATCCACAGCCTTTACCACGAAACAAATAGATTGTAATGGCATCCTTGTTAGGGTTGTAGTCTTTAAATGATTCCTCGATACCATCATCAGCTAGTGTCTCCTTTAAATCCAATGTTTTGTATGTTTTTGCATTGACATTCATTGGTATTAAAATTAAGCCAATTACTAATATCAATAATAAATAAATTTTATTTTTCATAGTTCCTCCTTAAGTAAATCAATTTTAACATATTTCATTATATCATAAATAAAAACATATGTAAATTAAAAAGTCTCTTCAGAGACTTAATTTTTAAATGGTGACCCGTATGGGATTTGAACCCATGAATGTAGCCTTGAGAGGGCTATGTGTTAACCATTTCACCAACGGGCCATTAAAGGGGTTATTCCCCTATTATTTTATTAATTCGATTTTTAATTTTATTGGCACCAAACAATTTCATTATTTCATATAAATCCGGAGTCATAGAACTACTTGTTAAAGCAACTCTAATAACAGTTGAAATATCGGCTACGCTACCTTTATAGTTATCAGGATTTTCTTTATAATCTTTCATATTTGAAGCATAACCTAATTCATCACATAATTCTTTAATTTTATTAAACCATGTTTCTTTGTCATCAGATTCATTATAATATTTATTTAAATATAATTCAAGAGTCTTTTTAATTTCTGCTTTATCTTGAATATTTCCCCAATCATAAGTAGCATCAATAAATAATTCATCATACATATACCAAATATTTTTCTTAATACTACTCCAAGAATCATAATCTTTTCTTGGCTTCTTTTGATATCTTTCTATACTAAAGATACCAATTGTATAATCTTTATATTTATTTAATAATTCATAAAACTGTCGATCATATTCTTTAGACCAAGTTAATACATTATCATAGACTTCTTCAGCTTTTAGATAACTGATATAGTTTCTTGAAATATTAATAAGCTTTTCTAAATCAAATAATGATCCACTAGCTGATATTTTTTTAAAATCGAATTTGAATTCATCGATAGATTTATCTTTATTCTGATCATACCACTGTTCAAAGTTAGTGTTGGCAATTGTCATTAGATATAAATGGACCGCTTCGACTGGAATACCTAGCTCGGCATAATAACTCATAGCTGCCTCAGGATCTTTTCGCTTTGATAGTTTTCTCTTAACATCACCATCTTGTTTCATAATTGGCGATAGATGGGCATATTTTGGTGGTTCAAAACCAAATACCTTAAATAATTGAATATGAATTGGTAAACTAGATACCCATTCATCTCCTCTAGTTATATGAGTTGTTCGCATTAAGTGATCATCTACAAGATGAGCAAAATGATATGTAGGTAATCCATCACTTTTCATAATAACGATATCTAAATCATTTTCTGGGAATTCAATTTTTCCTTTGACTAAATCATTAATGACAACCTTATGTTCAAAATTACCTGGTGATTTTAATCTAATAATAAATTTTTCACCATTCTTAATACGATTATAAGCATCTTCCAATTTTAAATGACGACAAACAGCATATCTTCCATAATAGCCAATTCTTGATTTGGTTGCTTCTTGCATTTTTCTAGTTTCTTCAATTTGTTCTTCAGTACAAAAACATGGATAAGCTAAACCTTGCTCTAGTAAATACTTGATAAAGGCATGATAAATTTCTTTTCTTTCACTTTGAATATAAGGCCCATATTCTCCAACTTCTTCTGTTCTCGATAAAGCACCTTCATCAATGTTAATTTTGAAATCTTTTAAATCCTTAACAATTCCTTCAATACCATTTTCAACTTCTCTTTTTTGGTCGGTATCTTCGATTCTTAGATAAAACACCCCATTGGTATCTTTGGCTGCTTTGCTAGAAATAAATGAAGCTAATAAACTTCCCATATGAACAAAGCCAGTAGGACTTGGAGCAAATCTTGTAACCATTGCTCCAGCAGGTAAATTTCTTTCAGGATAGATTTTTTCATAGTCAGCTACAGTTTTAGTAATATTTGGAAATATTAAATCAGCTAAGTCTTTATATGTCATGAGTATCACTCCTTTTTTAAAATTTGGTTGCCCCTACTAGATTCGAACTAGTGATCATGGAGTCAGAGTCCAATGCCTTACCGCTTGGCTAAGGGGCATTAACAAGTTAGATTATAACATAAAAAGATAAGAAAAAAAAGACTTTCGTCTTTTAAAATACAAAATATTTTACTAAAATAATGATAGCAAATATTACTCTGTAGATAGCAAAGACTGAAAAGTCATGTTTTTTGATATATGATAGTAGGAACTTAATTGAGATTAAACCTACCACAAATGATACAACTACTCCAACAATTGTTTCTACATTGAAAGATAGTTCTGGCACCTTTAAAACAGCAGCTCCAGCAATAATTGGCACTGATAGTAAAAAGGTAAATTTTGTGGCAGCTGACTTTGATAGTCCCATTAATCTAGCTGCTAGAATTGTTGTTCCGCTTCTTGAAAAGCCAGGAAAAATAGCTAATGCTTGTGAACAGCCAATAATAATTGCCTGTTTTAACGATATATGTTTGAAATCGGTTTCAATTTTATAATGTTTATCAGCCCATCGGTCACCTAAGAAGATTAGGACACCCATAACAGCTAATAAAATAGCAATTGGCCAAATCATTGGTCTTAATTTTTCTTCAATCATATCACTTAATAGAAAGCCAAATAAAGCGCCTGGTACAGTAGCAATAACTAGGTACCAAAACATGCGATTATTGAATGATTTTTTACCTTTCGTTACCTTATTGACAGCGCCTATAAATAGATCCCACCAATCTCTAAAGAAGACCACTAAAACGGCTAAAAGAGTTCCTACATGTAGGGCAATGTCAAATGACATTGAATGCTCTTCCCACCCTAACAAATATGGGACTAATATTAAATGAGCTGATGATGATATTGGTAGGAATTCACCAATTCCTTGAACAATACCTAATACAATTGCTTTGATGATTTGCATCATCATAATAATCACTTCCTTAATTAATTATATTATTTTGTTTGAATAAATTCTAACAAACCAATAAACATATTAATAAATTTTGGTTCTAAGCCTTTTTTACGCATCTTCCTTAAACCAATTCTCTTTTTGTTAACTGGTAAGTCACTAAATATTATAGCATCAATTTCTTCTTTTAGAATAGTATTTATTTCTAAATCATCCAAAATTCCTTCGATTTCTTCATTAATGACACTAATTGTTTCAATTTCTAGGTTGTTACCGATAATTTCTATTTCCAATTGTTCATAGGCACTTATGCTTTCTAGTTTAATGCATAAATCATTTTTTTCGTTTTCAAATGGATGTTCAACAATTTTATCATTTAATTTAATTAGTACTTTATCTGGTTTTTTCATATTTCTAAATCTAATAAGATAATTTCTATTAGGAATATTTAGATTTCCTTCTTTGCGACTAATTACAAAGTGATAACCATTATCCACTTTATCAAGATTCATTTTAGTAATTAGGTAGTTTTTTCCAATATTATGACTAATACCATCATCTTCATATAATTCATAATTGCCATATAAACCATTTTCAGCCGGGAATACTTGAATTTCCATATTAGTAGGAATATTTGTATTCATATCTAATGACATTGGAATAATTGAACCTTCTTTAACAAAGATTGGATAATCTTCATTTTTATAGAACCCAACATAATATTTATTGCCAACAAATTTTTTGCCTGATGAATAATCATACCAAATACCATTTGGAATAAATACTCTTTGAACTACACGATTCATTTCCGTGTTTTTCTTTTTGACGATTGGGCTTATCATTATTTTACTACCAAAGAAATATTGATTTACATAATTAGGTTCATCATATATTTTAGGATATTTATAATATAATGGTTGAACCAAAGGAATTCCATATTTATGATATAGATAACTTTCGTTATAAATGTATGGAACTAATTTGTTTCTAAGTTGCATATAATCTCTGATTACATTTAGAATCAATTGATTCCACTTCCATGGTTCTCTTTTATAATATTTTCCGGTATCTCCAGCAAGTAAGAATATGGGGCTAAATACTCCAAACTGAATATATCTTAAGAATAATTCATCTTCTTCAACACCACCATAGTATCCACCTATAGCGTTAGCTATCCAACATACACCTAAATTAGAAGCACTGTTATTATAGGCAGCTAAATTTTTTAAGGTATCCCAACTTACTCTAGTTTTTCCACTATAAATAATTGGATATCTATGAGGAGCAATTCCAGGATTACGTGATAAAATAATGCCACGTTCATTCATATTAGCAATAACATAATGGTAGTGATTTAAAAGGAATAAACCCAATGTGTCTTGTGGATTATAGTAATCAATGTTAAAGATTTTTATTCCACTACTTAATAGATTATTAACAATTAAATTTAAATAAGCTGATATCGTGTTATTATTTAAAGGAATTAAACTGACACCATTTTTATTAGCTTGAAGATATTGGGATATCGTATTATATAATGGATCATTTCCATTTATAGGTAAAGTAGGATTAATTGTCAAGCCAAATTCTTGGGTTTTAGAATGATAATAATTATTAATACTTTGTAGATCAAACAACGATTTATCATACATATAGTTTTCAACATTATTATGCCATCTATCACCTAATAAAAATACTGATATTGGTATTTTATTATCGCTAAACTGTTTTAGAATATCATCAATTGTATTCATGTTATATACATCATTTTTGTACCACCAATTACCTAGGGCATATCTTGGAATCATCGGTGGATACCCCGTTAGCATAAAATAGTCTTGTAAACAAAGTCCCAAATCAGAGCGATATGCAAATAAATATAAATCTGTAGTCTCTTCTCTTGGTAAGAATACTTCATTATCAATAACAAAATTTTTAGAATCATCTATTAAAACAAAACCATCAAGAGAATATAATCCCTTACCAAGTTTTAAATTATTAGTCATGTCATCTAAAGAATAGCCAATGCTACCAACATTTCTTATTTCTTTATGCCCTGGATACCATTCTTTATCTGTTCCATTAATCATTACTTTAATATTATTTCCAGCAATTGGTTTTTCTTTGACGTAAGTTAAAGTAAAGTATTCAGTCTCGATTTTGATTGATACTTCATCGTTAGCCATACTAAATTTACTATCGCCAAACAATCTATTTACAACTAAGGATGTAGCTCTATCTTCAAAAGTACCATTTTTATTATATTCAATTCTGATAAGGCGTGGTGTCAATACGCTAAAACGATAATTATTACCCCTAATAATACACTTGTTATTGGGAATTAATTTTTTGCTATCATTTACAAAATAAGAACACAATTTGACCATTGACATCACCCTTTATTCTCATTTTAATTATAACATAAGTTTTAAAAAAAGGAAACAATTAAAGTTATATAGTTGCAATTATTGATAGTTGTGATAAAATAATTATAGATAATAAGGAGGGATATATATGTTTTTTAATCATAGAGACGACTTAGATGATTCAGACTTTAATGATCGAAGACAAGGTAAAACTAAGACTAAAGTTAAGCAAAAACAAACTTTTAATTTACCAATATTACCTCTAATTATCGTTGGCAGTATTATTTTATTAATTATAATTATTTTGTTAATCGTTAAACTATTTGATAAAAAAGATATTGTAGTTTATGAAGAAAAATTATACTATATCAATTTAATTGGTAGTACTAATATTACCATGTATCAGGGAGACATTTTTGTAGAACCTGGTTATAAAGGAACAGATGATGAAGGTAATGACTTAACCCAAGAAGTAGTTGTTAGTACCAATATTAATAGTGATGAAATTGGTAACTATAAAGTAAGCTATACTTTAGGGAATATTACTAAAGAAAGAAACGTCAAAGTAATTAATAAGCCAGATGGAGCTACTTATATTCACTTGCACGGAGATGTTAATGTTTTCTTATATGTTGGTGAAAAATATGATGAAAAAAATTGCGATGTTGTTGATACAGTTGATAGTGATATTTTAAAAGATAAAGTTATTATAAATAGTAATGTCGATACCTCAAAAGAAGGCATCTATAAAGTAATCTATTCCGTAACTAATACTAGGGGCATAACTACTAGTAAAGTAAGAAC
>Ga0310691_10000541_pt1 | contig 69040 bp, 54 predicted proteins | sample 176DNAGHGlowgp2_FD_203887 | JGI IMG/M metagenome (GOLD analysis project Ga0310691, IMG submission 203887) | Sheep rumen microbial communities from Palmerston North, Manawatu-Wanganui, New Zealand - 1766 DNA GHGlow gp2 (v2) (version 2) | ecosystem: Host-associated > Mammals > Digestive system >...
CTACTCCTACTGAAATATGCATGAAGGTAAAGAGTGTAGGCAATCTTGACGTTCCCGACACCCTCTCGTGGGTCGACGAGGAGCGCGACGTCAGCTGCTGGCTGGGTAACGCCATGCAGCGCGAGGCTTTCAACAAGCTCTACTCCGTGGCCGACCGTCTGCGCATTGCCGACGACCCGCGCATCAACCAGGACTGGGACTACCTGCAGGCCTCGAACAACTTCCGTTTCATGACCACCAAGCCCTCCAACGTCGGGCTGGACCGCGGCATCTACAGCGGACCCTTCGATGCATTTACCAACTACATGAACATCCTGGGCGACTTCATCAACCGCGTCAATGCCCTCTATCCGCAGGAGATAGACAACGACGAGCTGAACGCCCTGCTCACCACCATCCGCAACCAGGGCGACGAGATTCAGATGAAGGACGCTGAGATTACCCGTCTGAAGGCCCGTTTAGAGAAGTATGAACCCGTGGCTGACGAGAAGGCTCCTGCCAAGAAGGCTGCAGCCAAGAAACCCGCTGCCAAAAAGGCTGCGACTAAGAAGGCTGCGCCCAAGAAGACTACAGCCAAGAAAGCTGCGGACAAGAAGTAAACACATACCGACACTACAGCGAAGCCCCGGGTCATCGACGGCCTGGGGCTTTTCCCCTTTACCGTTTCATCCACTCTTCACTCTCCACTCTTATGAAACATTCCACCCTGTTATTCCTGTTACTGGCCCTGCTTCCCGTCAGCGTGGCAGCCCAAGAAGAAGACCGCGCCGAGGTGCTGTTAGAGACAACCATGGGCAACATCCGCATAGCACTGTTTAACGCCACACCGCGCCACCGCGACAACTTCCTGAAGCTGACGCGACTGCACGTGTATGACTCGCTGCTGTTCCACCGCGTGGTCAAGGACTTCATGATTCAGACTGGCGACATGACCAGCAAGCACGCCCGTCCCGGCCAGCGCTTAGGCTCCGGCGAACTGGACTATACGCTGGAACCCGAGTTCCGCGTGCCCGACATCTACCACCGCCGCGGCGTGGTGGCCGCTGCCCGTGAACCCGACGACATCAACCCCGACATGCGCTCCGGAGCCTGCCAGTTCTACATCGTCTGGGGGCGTCCGTGCACCGACATCATGCTGGCCCGCGTTCAGGAACGGTTAGACTCCGTCACCGGCGGGCGCGTCAAACTGACCCCCGAGATGATTGCTGAGTACAGAACCATCGGCGGTGCCCCCCATCTGGATGGACAGTACACCGTCTTTGGCGAAGTGGTCGAGGGCTTGGACGTGGTGAAGCGCATCCAGCAGCAGCCTACCGACCCCTATTTCCGCCCGCTGGAGGATGTGCGCATACTGCGGGCAACCGTCATCCACTGTCCATGATCGGCACAGGCTTAGCCGTCATACGGATGCGTACGCCCTCTAAGTTAGGGTGCTTGAGGGGGGTTGAACCAGCTTTCTACAACTGGGTAGTACTTGGTTAAGAACAGGGGGGACAGTAAAATAAGAATTTTTTTTGCCCAAAATATTTGGAGTTATCAAGAGCCCCGATTTAAATCGATTCCCTATTACGAATATAAGAAAGAGGGTGTGCCGAAACAGTACACCCTCTTTTTGGCAGGGCAACGGAGGCTGAATGGCAGCATAAACGGCACGCTTTCCCGAAAAAGCTGTAACAACTTTTCAGAAAGCTGTAACAACTTTTTTGAAAGTTGTAACAACTATCCGGAAAGTTGTAACAACTATTTTGCAACGGAGGCTCCGTCGGAGCATAAAACGGCGCTCTTCATGCCGCAAAAGCCCCAATAAAATTAGCATTTCGCTCACTTATTCGTACCTTTGAGACTCTGTCTCTTAGGTACTTTCGTTCGGAAATGTAAAGAAAAACAAGTTTTCCTTTTGCTTTTCGCTCACTTATTCGTACCTTTGCACAAATGGTTTAGACAAATATAAGGATATTGGCAATATGGACAGAAAGAAAGACAACCTGAAGGCACTGGGACGCAACACGCAGTATCTGACGACATATTCGCCCGAGGTGCTGGAAACCTTCGAGAACATGAACAAGGACAACGACTACTGGGTGCAGTTCAACTGCCCGGAGTTCACTACGCTGTGCCCCATTACCGGGCAGCCCGACTTTGCGGAAATAAAAATCATGTATATACCGGGCGAACGCATGGTGGAGTCGAAGAGCCTGAAGCTCTACCTGTTCTCGTTCCGCAACCACGGTGACTTCCACGAGGACAGCGTGAACACCATCATGAAAGACCTGGTGCGTCTGATGGAGCCTAAATATATTGAGGTGCTGGGACTCTTCGTGCCCCGTGGCGGCATATCGATATATCCGTACGCCAACTACGGACGACCCGGCACGAAGTATGAGCGCATGGCGGAAGAACGGATGCAGCACAGGCAGATGGTGTGAGAGCATGGAATATCTACCTATTATATATAAGTATTATCCGGAGGATGACGCCCTGCGGCGGTTGCTGCTGAAGCATAGCCGGCAGGTGGCCGACCGCTGTCTAGAGATAGTGCGCAGGCACCGCGAGTTGCCTGTGGACGTGCAGTTTCTGGAGGAGGCCGCCATGCTGCACGACATTGGCATCGTGCGGTGCCATGCCCCCGGCATTCATTGTTTGGGTACAGAGCCGTACATCAAGCACGGCCCCATCGGTGCCGACATGCTGCGCCGGGAGGGCCTTCCGCGTCACGCCCGCGTGGCCGAGCGGCATACGGGGACGGGACTGCCCGGCTTTGAGCCGCAGACGCTGGAAGAGCAGATAGTCTGTTATGCCGACAAGTTCTACTCGAAGTCGCATCCCGACCGTGTGCTGACGGTGGCTGAGGCGGCGCAGTCGCTGGAGCGCTTCGGCCACGAGGGCGTGTTGAAGTTCTTGGCGTGGGCCAGGCGGTTTGAGTAGAGTTCTTTGACCTGAAGGTCAAAGCGAGCAAAGCTCGTAGGAGGGTTGACTCATTAGAGGAATAAAAAGATAATCGGTGAATACACAAAGGGAAGAAAGGTTAAAAAAAACAATGCAGTCGCAAATTCTTCATTCTTCACTAAAAATACGTACCTTTGCCCCTTGGTCTTAGGTGCTAACGTTCGGAAAAGTCCAAATAAATTTGGCTTTTCGCTCACTTATTCGTACCTTTGCAGCCGTGAGAAGAAAAACACTCCTGTTTATGATGCTTTTCGTCATCATTTTTGTGGTGGCGGAGGTGCCAAGGCTTGCCTTCCCCAAAAGGGTGGGGGAGCCGGCAGACAGCTTGGCACAGGACAGCCTGGCGAAATCAGACAGCCTGAGAAAAACAGTGCGGCAGGGAGAAAGACCGGACTCACTAGTACAGTCAGACACCCTGCGACAACAGGACTCTTTGGTAAAAGGCGACAGCATTCTCCTGCCTGATACGGCACAGATGGACTCGCTCGAGAAGGCCATCTGGCTGCACAACAAGGTGATTGACGACTCGCTGCGTGCCGACAGCCTGAACCGACGCCGCAGGAACGGCATTGACGCCCCCGTGGAGTACACGGCCAACGACTCGATGGTGTACATCGGCGAGACGGGAGTGGCCTACCTGTATGGCGACTCGCACGTGAAGTACCAGGACATGGACCTGACGAGCGACAAGGTCTACATGTCGATGGACTCCAGCCTGGTGCATGCCACGGGTTCGTTAGACTCGTTGGGACAGAAGTTCGGCACGCCGGTGTTCAAGATGGGGTCTGACACTTACGAGAACGACACCATGGCCTTTAACTTCAAGACGAAGAAGGGACTCATCACCAATGTGTACACCGAGCAGGAGGACGGATTCATGACGTCAGAGATATCGAAGCGCTCGGACAATGGCGACATGTTCCTCTACCACGGCCGCTACACCACGTGCGACCTGCCGCACCCTGACTTCTACTTCGCCATGTCGCGTGCCAAGGTGCGCCCGGGTAAGGATGTGGTCTTTGGCCCTACATACTTAGTGGTGGCCGACGTGCCGCTGCCCTTTGCCATACCATACGGTTTTTTCCCTTTCACGAAGAGCTACTCGTCAGGTTTCATCATGCCAACCTACGGTGACGAGACCTCGCGCGGCTTCTATCTGCGTGACGGCGGCTACTACTTTGCCATCTCAGACAAGATGGACCTGAAACTGACGGGCGACATCTATACGAAAGGCTCGTGGGGCATCAAGGCTACGTCGAACTATAAGAAGCGCTACCGCTTCAGCGGTTCGTTCAACTTCAACTACCTGAGCACGGTGACGGGCGATAAGAACATGCCTGACTACACGAAGACCACCAGTTTCCAACTGCAGTGGCAGCACCGCCAGGACCCCAAGGCGAACCCCTTCCGCACGCTGTCTGCCAGCGTGAACTTTGCCACGTCAAGCTTCGAGCCGAGCAACCTGTCGTCGCTGTATAACCCGCAGGCGCTGACCCAGTCGACGCGTGCATCAATGATTAACTACGGCGTCAACTTCTCAAGCATCGGCATGAGCATCAACTCGTCGGCCAGTGTTGACCAGAATATGCGCGACTCCAGCATCACGCTGAAACTGCCAGACGTGACGGTGTCCATAGCCCGCTTCTATCCCTTCAAGCGCAAGAAGATGGTGGGTGACGAACGGTGGTACGAGAAGATTTCGCTGGACTATACGGGCCACCTGACCAACAGCATCCACACCAAGGAAGACAAACTGATGCACTCCAGCCTGGCGAAGGACTGGAAGAACGGCTTTGAGCACCGCATCAAGGCCCAGGCCAACTTTACGGCCTTCGGTTATCTGACGCTGACGCCGTCGTTTAACTTCACTGACCGCATGTACCTGCAGAAGTTGGACAAGCACTGGGACGAGGACGACCAGAAGGAAGAGACGGACACGATACAGGGTTTCCACAACGTGTGGGACTGGAACATGAGCATGAGCGCGTCGACGAAACTGTATGGCTTCTTTGTGCCAAACCGAAAACTGTTCGGTGAGAAAATCCAGGCCATCCGCCACGTGTTTACGCCCAGCGTCAGTTTCAGCTATCACCCTGACTTCAGTGCCGAGCGCTATGGCTACTACGGCCGTTACAAGAAGGTGGACGCCAAGGGCAACGTCAGCGAGGTGGAATACGACCGCTACAGCGGCATGTCCTTCGGCGGTGCCGGCAGGGGGGTGTCGGGCAATGTGAACTTCTCCATATCAAACAATGTGGAGATGAAAATAAAGTCGGACGACGATTCGACGGGCTTTAAGAAAATCAGCCTTATTGACGAACTGGGGGCCGACATGTCGTACAACATTGCTGACAAGGAACGTCCGTGGAGCGACTTGAACACCACGTTACGACTGAAGCTCACCAAGAGCTACACGTTCAGCCTGAATGCCGTTTTCGCCACATACGCCTACGAGGCCGACTCGGTGGGTGCAACGCCGTATATCGGTACGCGCACCGAGTACAGCAAGGGGCGTTTCGGCCGTTTCCAAGGCATGTCACAGAATATATCGTATACGCTGAACAACCAGAAGGTCAGCGACTTTTTCAAGTGGCTGCGTGGCGAGAAGCGCAAGAAGGACGAGTCGGAGGAAGAGGAGAATGCCGACGACGAATACGACACCGGCCTGGACACCAATATTGACGACAAGATGGAACGAGGTGCCCACGGTGCGCAAGGCAGGAAGGACAGCGGCATGGCCGAGACTGACGAGGACGGATACATGCTTTTTAAGATGCCGTGGTCGCTGAGTTTCAGCTATGGTGTCGACATGCGCGAGAATACGGGCGGTGACTTTAACTACGACACCATGCGCTATCCTTACAAGTTCACGCAGAACCTGAACGTCAGCGGTAACATACAACTGGCTGACGGATGGAATCTTGACTTCAGGTCGGGCTACGACTTCGAGGCTAAGCGGATTTCCATGACCACGGCGGGCATATCACGTGACCTGCACTGTTTCAACATGTCGTGCCAGGTGACGCTGGCTCCCTACACCAGTTATAACTTCACGTTCCGCTGTAATGCCGCTACGCTTACCGATGCACTGAAATACGATAAGCGTAGCAGCATTTCCACGGCTGTGCAGTGGTACTAAAACAGTTCATTCCTTTGGTGGTCAGGCCTTCATCAAGGCATCCAACGACTCCTGTTCGCCAACCACCCAGATGATGTCGCCCTCTTCGAAACGGCGCTGGGGACTGAGGCGCGACAGGTTCTCTTTGCCTTCCTCCAATCCGATGACCATGCAGCTGTATAGATTGCGGATACCGCTCTCCACGAGTGTCTTTCCAACGAAGGGGCTGTCCTTGCCGATGACCAGCTGGCGCAGCTTCATCTCGCGGTTTTCCAGGTCGAAGTCTTCACCAATCACCTCTGTCTCAGCTGCGTGGGCAAACTTTGCCAGCTGTTCGTCACTGCCAATGACCTGCAGACGGTCGCCGGGGAACAGGATGTAATCACCGTCGGGAATGTTCAGTCGGAAATTGGCCCGCAGGATGCTGCTCACGTGGACGCCATACTTCTTACCTAAGTTCAGTTGCTTCAGCGAGCCACCCATCCACTGGGAGTTCATGGGAATGGTCACCTCGGCAATGTGTACGTCACGGTCCAGCAGCTTGCCTTCATACAGCGGACGCTTTTTACCCTTCACCTGTGCCTCAATGTCGCGGGAGCGCAGGTTGAGCATGAACAGACGCTCCAGCTTGATGCTGCGCTGCTTGACCGACCGCGACACCACCATCAGGGCTACGGCCACGATGCCGATGGTGATGATGATGGCACTGGACAGGCGGCTTAACGAGTGGCAGATGTAGAAGATGAAGCCTACGGCAATGACCACACGCACCAGAATGGTGAACAGCAGTGGCAGACGGTTGACGTTGCTCTCGCTCCATAGGGCGCGGAACTCCGGACTGCGATTCTTCTTCATCACCATGGCGCGCAGGAAGGGCGCAATTACGAGTACGGTCAGTACGCCTGTGATGGCGTTGGCATATCCTTTCAAGTCGTCGCCAAGTAAACCCTGCATGAATGGCAGGAAGAAGGTGAATATGACGGTGATGGCTGCAACGGTGAGAATAGAGTAGACGAGCGTGTTCACGACGATCTGTGTCAGCAGGGGCTTCCACTTGCTGCTGCTTTCTGCGGTAGTGGTGCGGTTCATGGACAGATGGTTCATCATCTGGATGAAACGGTTGGGAAGCCGCTTCTCCAACGCATTATATACCGGAGTGGCAAGCCGTATCATGTAGGGTGTAAGGAATGTGGTAATGACTGATACAGCCACTACTACCGGATAGAGGAAGTCGCTGATGACGCCTAACGAGAGTCCCAGCGAGGCAATGATGAATGAGAACTCACCAATCTGGGCCATGGAGAATCCGCAGCGCATGGCTGACTTCAACGACTCGCCACCCAGCATGAACGACAGTGAGCCGAAGATGCTTTGTCCGATGAGGATGGTCAGTACCAAAGTGATGATGGGAAGCGCATATTCCACGAGAATCTTCGGGTCTACCAACATGCCTACCGACACGAAGAAGATGGCACCGAAGAGGTTCTTGACAGGTTCCACCAGATGCTCAATGCGCTCTGCCTCGACGGTTTCGGCTAGGATGCTGCCCATGATGAAGGCACCGAAGGCTGACGAGAAGCCTACCTTCGTGGAGAAAACGGCCATGGCGCAGCACAGGCCTAACGACACGATGAGCAGCACCTCGCCATTGACCAATTTGCGCACCTTGCGTAGAAACTCAGGCACGGCAAAGATACCAACCACTAACCAGAGTACCAGGAAGAAGCCGATTTTGACAACAGAGCCTAACATCTGGCCTCCGTCAGGATTATTACCGCTGGCAATGGCCGACAGCATCACCATCATGACGATGGCCAGGATGTCTTCCAGAATCAGTACCGACATGACCAGTCCCGCAAACTGTTGCTGACGCAGGCCCAAGTCGTCGAAAGCTTTGTAGATAATGGTGGTCGACGACATGGCGAGCATACCCCCTAAGAAGATGCAGTCCATCTTTGACCAGCTGAACACATGACCGACAAAGACTCCTAACAGTGACATGCAGAAAATAATGGTGATGGTGGAGATGATGGGGGAGGCTCCCATCTTCAGAATCTTCTTGAACGAGAAGTCAAGACCTAACGAAAACAACAGGAACATCACACCGATGTCGGCCCACAGGTGTACGTTCTCTGTGTCGACTACCGATGCTGTGTAGGGCATGTGAGGACTCACCAGGAATCCTGCCACGATGTATCCCAATACTAACGGTTGCTTGAGCTTCTTGAAAATGAGAGTCACAATGCCTGCCGATACCAATATGTAGGCAAGGTCGTTGATAAGTGCCGGAATGTCTGCCATGGTTGTTTGTTCTTTTTCTTATTTGATATTGATATTATTTATTTTGTCAGTGCTTTTACTTTTAAGATGAATGGCACGGAGGCCGCCTTATTCGAAGAATCCATTACAGTAGCGCAGCCGTCCGGTGGGCAGGTCCAGTATACCGATGAACAACGTGACGAACATATTGGTGTCGTTGCCCTGGCAGAGTGTCTCGTTCAGAATGTGCATGATGTGCGACGGGTTGTTCCCGTGTACCGTGTGAGAGCGGAACAGCGAGTGCGTCACGGCCATCACCATGGCTGCCGGCACGCCCTTTCCACTGACATCGCCGATACAGAAGAACAGCTTCTCGTCGCGGATGAAGAAGTCGAACAGGTCGCCACCCACCTCGCGGGCCGGCACCAGCATTCCGTAAATGTCCAGGTCGTTGCGCTCAGGGAAGGGCGGCCATTTCGTCGGCAGCATCTTAGCCTGAATGCTGTGTGCTATGCGCAGCTCACTGCTTATGCGTTCCTGCTTCAGCTCCGTTTTCTGTAGCTTGCGGTCGTTGTGGATGTATCGCCAAATGATGAAGCCCAGTGCAGCAAATGCTGCCAGCATCATCAGTAGCATGTTTACGCGCAGTTGGCGCAGTGATCCGTACACTTCTTTGTCATAGTACACGGTGGCTATCTGCCAGTGCGGCTGTCCCCTGAAGTTGGCATAGAACACATAGCACTTGTCTCCGTTCGTAAGGTCTTCGAATTCGGCTATCGTCGAGCGTTTGTTGTCGCTCATCTTCTTGGTCCATGAGCTGTCGTTGATGATGTTCACCACGTGCTCCACGTTCTTTTTCAGGGCAGGGTCCGATGGTCCGGCTATCAGTCTGCCGTCCTCGCTCAGCAGAACGTCGAACGATGACGGATACAGGTGGTGCTTGTTCAGCGTGTCGGCCAGAAAGCACGTGTCTATGTCTATGCCGAAGACGGCAACGGTGTCATCGGTGTTCTCCTCTTTGATGGGTTCGGCAAAGGTGATTAACCGCTGGTGCAGGTACTTGTCGTCATACGGTCCCACCCATCCGCCATCTTTCTTCTCCTGGATGTCCCGGTAGAAACCGTCACGGGTGTAGTCAAAGTGTTTGCTTGCTATCTGCAAGGCTTTGATGTCGCCCGAGTCTGTACGCAGGGTGTATGGTTCAAACAGTCGTCCTTTCCGCTGGTAATAGTAGGGTCTGAAGGCCACGCCTGCTCCTCTCAGTGAAGAGTGGAACTTGATGTTCCATGTCAGGATGTTGGCCAGGGAGTCGGGATTTCTCAGGTTGCTTCTTATTTCTCGTATATGGCTTTTCAGCGAGCGTTCAGTGTATTCGATGACTCGTTTGGTGATGACGGCCTTCAGTGCCAGTTCTGTCAGTGCCCGCCCTTGCAATTCCTTTTCCAGCATCGTGCGCATGTTGTAGTACTGGAACGCTGACAACAGTTCCAGCAATATTGCTGTTGCTATGACGATGTACAGTCCGCCCCGCTTCTTCATAGCCTTCTTCAGTAGTTTCTTGCCCTTGGTTCCTCGGCGCTTATCCTTTATTCGTTGTATCCGGCCGTCAGCTCACAAATCTTGACGATGACCTGCATGGCCTTCTCCATGGACTGGATAGAAACGAACTCATAGGGTCCGTGGAAGTTGATGCCGCCAGCAAAAATGTTGGGGCAGGGCAGACCCTTGAACGACAACTGGGCACCGTCCGTGCCGCCACGGATGGGTTTCACCTTCGGCGAGACGCCCACCTCCTGCATGGCCTTCAGCACCACGTCGATGACGTGCATGTTCTCAGGCTCTATCTTCTCCCGCATGTTGTAATACTGGTCAGCGACACTGACCACTACGGTACCCTCGCCGTATTTCTCGTTTATTTGTTCCCCACAGCGCTGGATGTACCGCTTGCGGTCCTCAAAGCGGTCGCGGTCGTGGTCGCGGATGATGTATGATAGCCTGGCCTGCTCTATGTTTGACTGGATGCCCAGCAAGTGGTAGAATCCTTGGTAGCCTTCCGTCCTCTCGGGGGTTTCGTCGCCAGGCAGCATGGTGGCGAACTCAGCAGCCAATGCGTTGGCGTTCACCATCTTGTCTTTGGCATATCCTGGGTGTACGCTGACACCTTTGATGGTCACCTTAGCTGAGGCTGCGTTGAAATTCTCGAACTCCAGCTCGCCAACGTCGCCGCCGTCCATGGTGTATGCCCACTGGCATCCGAACTTCTCTACGTCGAAGTGGTGGGCACCCATGCCTATTTCTTCGTCGGGGTTGAAGGCAATGCGTATCTGTCCGTGCTTCACCTCCTTGTGTTCCTGCAGCCACACCATGGCCTGCACAATCTCTGCAATGCCGGCTTTGTCGTCGGCACCCAGCAGTGTGGTGCCGTCAGTGACGATGAGGTCTTCGCCCACGTGCTGCAACAGCTCGGGGAACTTCTTCGGTGAACTCACTATTCCTTCCGACAGCAGGATGTCGCTGCCGTCATATTGGTGTACAATCTGGGGTTTAATGTCGGCTCCTGAGCAGTCGGGGCTTGTGTCGTAGTGTGAGATGAAGCCGATGGTAGGCACCTCGTCCTTTGTGTTTGCCTTCAGCGTGGCGTAGATGTATCCCTTGTCGTCCATCTCCACGTCGTCCAGTCCCTCGCGCTCCAGTTCCTTCTTCAGGTATTCCGCAAACAAGAGTTGTTTACTCGTACTGGGTATTGTCTGGCTCTCTTCGCTCGACTGTGTGTCGAACTTCGTATAGTTCAGAAATCTTTCTACTATGTCCATTTCTTTATTAAGTAATAGTGCAATATGGGGTCAAAGGTACAAAAAAAAGAACAAACAAACAAATAATGCCAAAGAAAAATTTTGGCATTATTTGTCTTTTCGTCTGTTGAATAAGCTTGAATCGTGTTGTCAGAGTGCGAACGGCACTACGACTTTGAATGTCACGTTGCGTCCCATGTTGTATACGCCTTGCCGTCCTGTTGCGCTGTTTATGTCAGCATATTTCAGTCTGCTCAGATGATTCTGATAGGCACGGTTCAGCAGGTTGTTGGCCGTCACGTACACCTCGGCAATCTTCTTGCCGCCAAACGTTACGTCAGTACCAGCCGTGAGGTTCATTAGCGTGTAGCTGGGTGTAGCCGTTTCCGTGTGGTCGACACTGAACACGTGCGTCTGTTTCAGATAGCATTCCAGCCCTGCAGCAATGTAAAGATTATCTACCGACAGTCCTGCCGTGTGGTGCTGGTGGTACTGGTGGCTTCCCAAGGTGGGATGGAGGTGGTGTGCCAGCTCCCATTTCAGTTCCGATGTCCATCGCGGAGCGGGGGTGTACGGCAGGTATTTTGTGTCGTCCGTCTCGTGTATCTGCTGTGCGTCTACAAACGAGAAGGTGTTTTGGAAGTGCAGCGAGTGGATGGGGTGAACGTCTACGCCGACCTCGAAGCCTAACAGGCGGGCATCGCCCTGCGTGTAGGCATATACGGGACGGCCGTCAGCCACCTGTCCGTTGCCTTTCAGGAAGATGTAGTTGTCTATCCGGTTGGCAAACAAAGCCAGCTGTGCCGACACGTACTGTGACGTGAAGTCCAGTCCTAAGTCGCCCTGCAGGCTGTACTCCGCCTTCAGGTCGTGGTTGCCCAGTTCGTAGCGCAGCGCTCCCTCGTGGGCACCGTTCGACCCCAGTTCGCTCATGTTCGGTGTGCGAAATCCGCGTGCCACGTTCAGTCGGACGTTAAAGTGTCCGTTCACGTTCCATACGGCACCCACGCTGCCCGTTACTCCGTTGAAGTGCCTGCTGAAGTCCGTGAAGCGCAGTGCTCCGCCCTCCTCCAGTTCATCGCCGTGCATTGAGCGGTGGTCATAGCGCAGTCCGCCGTTCAGCGTCCACTGGTTCAGCGTCTTGCTGACCGTGGCAAACACGCCGATGTCAAACAGCCGGTAGGCCGGTATCAGGAACTCTTCACCCAGGTTCTGCGACTGTTGCCACATGCCTGCCATGCCGGCCGACAGCTTCCAGCCGTTGGTTTCGTGCGTCAGGTAGCGTACGTCGTATGTCATTGTGTGTAGCTTGAAGAAAAGGGCGGGGTCGTCGGAGCTGTGGGTATTGTGGGTGTCGTGGGTGTTGTGGGTGTTGTGGGTATTGTGGGGGTCGTCCTCATGGTCATGATGTTCTCCCTCATGGTCGTGGTGATGTTCCTCGAACTCCTGACGGCGGTTCTGCTGATACCCGATGACGGCTTTCAGATAGCCGTTGGGCAGGTTCAGCGAGTTGTCCCACACCAGCTTATAGTGGCGCACCTGTTGGTAGGGCAGCGAGGCTGAATAGCTCTTCTCGCTCCATCCGCTGGCAGCCACTAACTCGCCGGTCAGCGCGTCACGCTCACCCTCCACAATGCTTGGCTTCAGGTGGTAAGCCGACCACGTCAGTCGTGAGTGTCCCCAATGCTTCTGCAGGCCAATCATCAACCGTCCGCCCATCTCGCGGAATTGCGAACCGGGCACGTAGCCGTCACGCTTGTTCTTATAGGCGTGGGCCATCTTTCCGCTCCAGCGTGCATCCCAGACAAAACCCTTCTGGTTGCCAGCCATGTTCAGCGAGTATCCCCACAGTCCTTTGTTCGTCTGGTATTCCGCTGCTGCACTGCCTTTCGTCTCTCCTTCGGCCACCGTGGGTTGACTATGCAGGATGACTACGCCGGCCATGGCGTCCGAACCGTACATCAGTGAGGCCGGTCCTTTCAGTATTTCCACGCTGTTCACGGCGTTGCCGTCCACTTCCACGCCGTGTTCATCGCCCCACTGCTGGCCTTCCTGGCGTACGCCGTCGCTCATCACCACCACACGGTTGTAACCCAGTCCGCGGATGATGGGTTTCGAGATGCCGCTGCCCGTTGTCAGCTGGCTCATGCCTGACTGGTGGGCTATGGCGTCGACGATGTTCGTTGCTGCCGTCGACCGCAGCTCCTGGGGGCGGATAATGCTGATGGGTGCGGTGGAGTTCTTTAGTTTTGTGTCGCCTGTGACGCCGGTCACAACGAGCTCGTTGAGTTTCAGGTGGCGGAAGAAAACGTCGGTAGAGTCTTCCCCGTGGTTGTGTGTGTGTGTCGTTGCCGTATGTGACTGATGGTTCTCATCAGCATGTTGAGCTGTCACTGCCATGCTCAAACACAGCAGCAACAGAATGATTGCTTGTCTTTTCATTCTGTATGTCTTTTTTATATAAATTAATGTTGTGGGTCTTCCTCCCTTCCTCTCGTCTTAACAAACGGCAGGAGGACCTCGCGTCACCGTGATGCCACAAGTCTGCGTGCTGAGCACGGAACGCACTGTGGCATAGCGTTGTTGACGAACATTATTGAATAAAACTACCCTTGCAACCATAGCCACAGCCATGGGCAGCGTCAGAAACTGGCACAGTACGCAGTCGTGCACCGTCAGCGTCTGTTGGCCGATGTGCCCGCCGCAGTGGTGGTTGACGCACTCTGTGCAGTCGTCGCCGATGCCTAAAAGCTGGGTGGGGTGGATGTGAAGCGACGACAACAGCAACATTGGCAGGAATACTGCCAACAACAAACGGGCTGTTATTTTTCGCTTCGTTCTTGTGTTCACGGCCGCAAAATTACGATTTTTGCCTTTACCATAGAAGATAAAGCACCGAATATTATGATTAGTTAACAAAAAACGGAGCCTCATTGACGCAAAATTGCCATACCGTCAATGCCGGCCTGCTGACCAAACTCGGCGACTTTGCTGACCAATTTCAGTGAATTTGTTCTGCAAACTCGGTGACTTTGCAGACCAAATTCGGCGACTTTGCTGGGCAGTTTAAAACAAACAGCCATATAATTGAACTTAAATGGGTGACCTCAATAGCTTAGATGGCTTTTTCAAGCAGGGCAAAAGAAAAGCAGGACAGCCTTTGACAGTCCTGCTTCTGCTATGTTTCGTGTCTCACATGTGGCCTGTGTAAGCCTGCGTGATGACTGTGCTCAGCGTGCGGAAAGTTACTTGGTAACCTTCTTGCCGTTCTGGATGACGATGCCCTTGGTGCCGGATGTGGTCACACGACGGCCCTGCAGGTCGTACTGCTCACGGCTGCCGTCACGGTCAGAGGCAATGGTGAGCGACTGTATGGCAGTGGCCTCTGCATCGGTGAGGTGGCGAATCTGGATGTCTTGGGCCGTAGACGACTGCAGCTCCCAGCAGAATCCGCAGCGCGTGGGCAGGAACGACAGGTCGCCGGTGGTGCGCACCAACACGCTCTCCAGCGGTGTGACGTTCTGCTTGGCGGGGATGCCGTAGAGGCCGTCCTTGCTGCGCAACTGCCAGCTGCTGCCGAAAGCAACTTGGTTGCCTTGCCGGTCGGACAGACGGATGGTCTTCAGCGTGGTGCTAACCTGCTGGGCCTCGGTGGTGCGGGCACGCAGCGTCTGTGACGTGGGTGAGTAGACCAGGTATGGCACGCCAGCCTCAATGCCCTCACTGGTGCAGTCGGCGAAACACAGGAATAGGGTGGTGCCCTCCTGCTGGATGGCCACGAGGCGTTCAACCTTCACGTCGCGGGCAGTGCGTGACAGCTGGGCGGCGTCGAGTGTCATGGGCAGGCAGAGCGTGTTGTAGCCTGCAAACAGGTAACGGCTGAGCTGTACGGGCTGGTCGCCGTTCTCCAACAGGGTGACATCAACGTTCTTGGTGTTAGTGCTCAGATACTTTACCTTGTTCTGGGCATGGATGGGAGCAGCGCACATGGCGGCTACGGCCATCGTCAAGAGTAATGTTTTCTTCATGTTATTTCGTTTTATGGGGTTATAACTTGCTGCAAAGATACGCATTAGCAGGGACACTACAAAACAAAAACTCATATTTTTTTGCCTAGTGTGTTTTTTTGCACTTGCCGCAGTTTAGCATCACACGATGTGTCAAAAAAAATGGGACATAGCTTAAAAAATATATGGGAAAGATAAGTTTTTTCAATTTTTTTTGTACTTTTGCAGAGAAAATGTCAACAAAATACACATTGTTAGCATATTTTAAGCAATGAAAAGGAACGTGGAAACGGGAACAGGACGGCAGCTGGTATGGCATGTCCTGTGTGCAATTTTGCTGTTGGTGGCCTTCGTCTGTCAAGATTCTGACGCTGATGGTATCGGCAGCCACGAGCTGTATTGTCATGACAGCGGAAGTCTTCATAGCACTTACGGCGCTTTCACCTATATGGACGGTCTGACATACGTCTATGTAGGTCGTGACTTGGTGTGGAAGACGGACGAGTACACGCAGGCCCCGTTCTTTCGTAACAACGACGGGTCAGCTTTTACGGTGACTGTGGGTCCGAAGGTAAAGGAAATCCGTTACCATTTGTTCCACTATGCGAAGGTGAGCCATGTGTATCTGGACGATGCCGAAAGCCTGACATCGATTGGCAAGTATGCATTTAGTGTGAACAGTAGCATGGAGTTGGCCAGCATCACCATTCCCGGTAAGGTGACGCACATAGGAGAGTATGCTTTCGGGGACTGTGACAAGGTGACAGAGCTGGTTGTCTCGAAGAGTGTGACCAAATTAGAATACTAGGCGTTCTGCGACATGGATAAACTGGAGAAGCTGACCATCGATGACAGTGACTTGAAGACGGTCTACTTAGGACGCGACGTGACCATCAGCGCCACAGCCAGTGACAGGAACCTCTATAACCGAGGCATTACGGACGTCACGATAGGAAAGTATGTGACCAGCATCCCCGACATGCTGTTCTACAACAACCCGTTCTCCACCATTACCTTCCAGCATGGCGAAGGACCGCTGAGCATCGGCAAGCAGGCATTTGTGGGCGACGGCAGTACGACGCTGTCGTCACTGGTTATTCCCACACCTGTGAAGCAGATTGGCGAAGAGGCTTTCTATGACAACGGGAATCTGCAGACGCTAAACATCACATTTTACAATAGTGCTCTGATTGAGAAGAATGCTTTTGATAATTGCAGCAAGATAACCACGGTCATCGTAGACCTGGCTGATGGCATGCATGCCAGACAGGCGGCCGACTGCTTCGAGAGCGATGTCTATGAGAACGCGGTGCTGAAGTGCAACGCATACGATGCCACTGTTGCCACCACCTATGAGCCGTGGAAGAACTTTACGCACAAAGATACGAACTATGATATAGCAGTGCTGTCGTTCTACTACAATGAGAAGCAATATGTCCTGACGCTGGGCGACGACGGCACCTACCGCTACCAGAATGACAATGGTGAGCTGCTGACATTCCCGCTGGTTGACGCAATACCCGTTAATGCCCCTGTAGACTTCGTGGCCAAGGTGAGTTATGACCGCACTGTCACACTCGACGGGACATGGGCTGAGACGCTCTTCCTGCCCTTTAGCATGGAGATACCCGAGGGCATGACAGTCTACACGCTGTGCAAGCCGGAGACGGCGCTGGACGAAGACCAGGTGATGTTTGAGGAAGCAGAGCGCATAGAGGCTATGCAGCCTTATGTCGTAACACTCGACGGTGGTGGTTCCTATACCTTCGGAACGGTAGAGACCATCATCAAGGCAGGACACAGCACTGTGACAGTCTTTGATAATCGTAACTATGAACTTGTTGGCTCCATTGACGGACTGGATGTCATGCCACAATACCTTGCCACAGGAACGAAGATGCAATTCAGTGGGCAGGGTGTTCAAGTAAGTCCCTATCGTGCTGCACTGAAATATAAGGGCACAGGTCCCACCAGCGTAACGGCTGTGCTGAAGCCTGTGGACTTTGACATCATCGATGATGCCACCACCAATGCCGGACAAGTAGCTGCTGCTGCAGGCAGGTTGGTCAATGTGACGCTGAAGGGTCGTACCTTCCTCAAGAACCAAAGCTGGAACACGCTCTGTGTACCCTTCGTCCATGGCTGTCTGCTCATCACCCAATGGGATGACCAGAGTGTCAGGACGGGATTTGCCGATGAACAGCCGTTCTTCTATATCCTCACCAACACGCGTGCCATGACTCGCGAGGTTGCCGAGCGCGTCACCCGCGAAGCCATGGAGGCCGTGCTTCGCGTCAACCGCGACTATGGCTACCGGATCATCGTTGTCAGCCGTTCCGACTCCTGTCTGCGTGGACACTTTCCCTTAGAGACGGACGTCATGCGTGACAGTCTGCTGCAGCATGGCTGTCAGGTGGCACCCAGGATACCGTTCTGTCCGGCATTCATCGAGGCAGGGCGCATCACCGTCGACGGCATCCACTATATCCTGCAGGTGGTGGAGCAGGGGCTGACACCGGTGGTCTATACCTCGCGGCAGGAAATCCGGCTGGACGATGCCGACCAACGGCAACGGTTAGGTCAGCAGATATCTGACTTCCTGGTGGACATTGTGCGCAGGTTGCCCTTCCGGCCAACCTATTTAGTGGGCAAGGGTGGCATCACTAGTCACGACTTGCTGACCAAAGGACTTGGCGTGCACTCCGCGCGTGTTCTGGGACAGATTGTTAACAGCGTACCATGTGTTATGACTACCCACTTTCCCTACATCATATTCCCCGGTAATGTCGGTGACGAGCAGTCACTACGTGAGGTGTACTTGAAGCTAAAACATTAGAAGATTAGCGACTGGCACCTTGACCATACATGAGAAAATGCAGGCAATGTTTAATGAGGTCATGGATATGGTGGCCGAAGAGTCGCGTAATGATAAAAAAGGAGGACAGGGACAATGAAATTGCAGAAGCTGACCATACACAATATCGCATCAATAGAGAATGCCGTGATAGACTTTGAGGCTCAACCGCTGGCCAGCAGTGAGGTGTTCCTAATCACGGGGAAGACAGGCGCGGGCAAGTCTACGATACTGGATGCCATCTGTCTGGCACTCTTTGCCAACACGCCAAGGCTGGTTGGGACCCTGATGCAGGGCGAGACAAAGGACGGCAAAGATGATGTGACGATAAAAGACCCCCGTCAGCTGATGCGGCGGAATACAGGCGAAGCATACGTGACGTTGACCTTTACCGGCAGCAATGGCATCCACTATGAAGCACAATGGAAAGTGTGGCGCTCCAGGAACAAGCCCACGGGTAATCTTCAGGGAAAGACATGGACCCTGAAGAATCTCGATACAGACTACACGATACAAAGAGACGATGCAGGAATTAAGGCAGAAATCAAGGCCGCCATCGGACTCGACTTCAACCAGTTCTGCCGTACCACCATGCTGGCACAGGGTGAATTTACAAAATTCCTGAATAGTAAGGACGACGAGAAGGCCGCCATCCTGGAGAAAATAACCGGTGTGGACATCTATGGAAAAGTCGGCAGGAAAGTCTTTGAGGTGACTGGCCAGAAGGAGCAGTCGTGGAAAGAGGCCAGGCAGCAGGTGGAGGGAATCCACACGTTGACGGATGAGGAAGTCGCTGCCAAGAAGGAAGAGATGGCAGGTTTTGACGCTCAGTATAAGACGATCAAGGATGCCGTAGATGCCGACAAGTCCAAACTCCTGTGGATCAAGACCGATGCAGAACTGGCAAAGACCATCACTAAGGCTACGGAAGAGTTCAAACAGGCTCAGGCCATCGTGGAGAGCGACGACTTCAAGGCGAAGGAACTGCTGGTCAGGCAGTGGAACACCACGATAGATGCCCGCAACTGGCTGACAGCGAAGAAAGGTGCTGAAAGCAGCAAAGCCCAACAGCAAAGGGCGTTGTCGGCATTGGAATCAGACTATGTCACCGTACTCGACGGGTATGCCTTTGCAGAGCAGGAAAAGCAACAGATGGAGGCTGACATCAAAGCCGTAACAGCCCTCATCGATAGCGAGAAGGACAAACACGAGGTGTATGAGCACGCCCAGACCATTGTCGGATATATGAGCACGATTGCTGACGGACGGCAGAAGATTGCAGCGAGCCTGACGGATATCGCCAAAGAGAACAAGACCCTGACTGAAAAGCTGAAGCCTGCATCAGACAAGGCGCAGGAAGCCTTGAAGAAGGCACAGGAGGCTTATAACAAACAGGAAAGTGAGATAACATCACAGGAGGAGGCACTGGCTGCACTCAATCTGAACGGCTTGTGCCATCAGCGTGACAAGAACAAGGAACTGATTCAGCATATTAACACGGCCATTGACCGTATAGAGACGCTTGCCACTGAAAAGAAACGCAGACAAGCGGCATCAGCATCTCTCGAAGAAATGTACTGTGACATCGAGAAGAAACGGAAAGCACTGGAGCAGATGGAGCCCGAGATCCATGATGCCAAGGTCAGGATGGATGACAGAAAAGAAATGCTCGACAAGCAGAGCGACACCATCAACAAGTTTGCCAAGACACTGCGCCAGAAACTGCACGCAGGCGACATCTGCCCTGTGTGCCGACAGAAAATCGGGAGCGAACTGCCCCATGAAGATGAACTGGCTAAACTCGTAGGTGGCCTGAGCGATGCTTTCAATGAGGCAGAGAAAGTCTACAAGAAATTTGTTGATGATAAAAACAAGTTGGAGGCTGAAGTAAAGACAGCGGCAGGGAATTATCAGACAGCCAAGGCGGCTTATGACAAAGACACGGCGGTACAAGATGCAGAAATGAAGGCAGTTGCGGCATGTAAGACTTGCGGTATCGGAGAATATAATGATAATACCCCAGTGACTCTTAAGGAACTGAAGGATCAGGCTGATGCTGCTTTAAAGGAACTTGAAGCCAAAATCGCTGATGGTGAAGGTAAGGACGCTACCATCAGGAAACAGAGAAAAGACCTTGATAAGTTCAGAGCGGAGGTTTTAGAGTCGAAAGTTAAAGAAGCCCAGAAAGCAGAAAAGGCCATCAACGACTGCAAAGGCAGAATCTCTACCTACGAAGAACTCGTGAAGACAAAAAAAGAAGATGTGTCAAAGGCAGAGAGCGACGCAACATTGCTTATTACTGGAGAGTGGACCATCCACTGGAGGGAAATTCCTATCGAGTTTGCCGAACTGCTGAAAAGACAGGCTGACAGATATCAGAAGAACGTCAGGCTGAGCCAGACACTCGCCAACGGTCTTTCAGAAATGACCAACAACAGCCTGATGGTGAAGGATGTCATAGATGAAATCAGACTGTTGATGCCTTCCTGGAAAGTACTTGTTGCATCGGGCAAGGCAAAACAAAAGGACCTCTTGAAGAAAGCCAATGATGTAATGAGCAAGACTTCGACTGCCCTTGCTGGACTGCTACAGGCAGAAGAAACAATTAGGACGAACAGTCAGCAATTGGATAGTTTCCTCAGTATCCATGAGGATATCAGCACCGAAAGGCTGACAGTCCTGAATGGCTATACTGCTACTCAAATCAACGATACAAATGCGCTGCTCGATGCAGATAGGAATAAGGTGCTGACCAAGGAAACGCTGATGAAGGAAGCAGAAAGGAAACGGCTTGAGCACCAGAAAGATAAGCCCGAACTGCAAGAAGGCGACGTGGCTGAGGCTCTGGATGCATGTATTAAGGAACAGGAAACGAAGCTAGTTGAGATGGCAGAGAAGAAAGGGGCAATCAGTCAGGAACTAAAAACTGATGAAGAGAATAAGAAGAGCCGAGGCAGACTGATTGAAGAGGTGGAGAAAAGATATGCTGTGTATCAGAAATGGTCAAGAATGAACCAACTGATAGGTGATGCGACGGGCAATAAGTTCAGGAAGATTGCACAGAGCTATGTCCTGACCAGCCTGATTCATTCGGCCAACTACTATATGAAGACACTGACCGACCGATATACGCTGAAAGTGGTACCAGGCACCTTCGTCATCTCACTCGAAGATGCCTATCAGGGCTATGTCTGCAGGGCTGCCAGTACGATATCGGGTGGTGAGAGCTTCCTGGTGTCGCTATCACTGGCCCTGGCACTTAGCGACATAGGACAGCAGTTGGCGGTAGACACATTGTTTATAGACGAGGGCTTTGGCACACTCAGTGGCGAGCCGCTACAGAATGCCATCAGCACATTACGCTCGCTGCATACCAAGTCGGGCCGGCATGTGGGCATCATCAGCCACGTGGAAGAGTTGCAGGAACGCATCCCTATTCAGATTCAGGTGATACAGGAAGGAAATAATTCGAGCAGTAAAGTGAAAATCATCCCTGATGTTTCGCAATATGAGACAGCCACAGTGTAAGTTTGTAATTTAACGCATGCTTAGAAAACGTATAAACAAAAACGATATGAAGATCGTAATACTTGACGGCTATGCGGCTAATCCGGGCGACCTGTCGTGGGAGCCGCTAGAGAGGATAGGCGAACTGACGGTCTATGACCGTACTCGGCCAGAAGAGACGGTGGAAAGGGCGAAGGAGGCTGACATCGTGCTAACCAATAAGGTTTGCCTGCACAGGCAGGAGATAGAGCGACTGCCACGGCTGAAATACATCGGTGTGCTGGCTACAGGTTACAATGTGGTGGACATCGAAGCAGCTAGCGGGCATGGCATCGTGGTGACAAATGTGCCGGCCTACAGCACCATGAGTGTGGCACAGTTGGTGTTTGCTCATCTGCTGACGGTGACGAATAGCACAGAGCACTATGCTTCGCAGAACCGTGAGGGCAGATGGGCTGCCTGTCAGGACTTCTGCTATTGGGACACGGACTTGACTGAACTCGCCGGCAAGACCTTTGGTATCGTCGGGCTGGGCAACATAGGGAGCCGCGTGGCCGAGATAGCCAGAGCGCTTGGCATGAATGTGGTGGCTCTTACGAGCAAGGAAGCGTCGGAGATACCCTCCCATGTGGAAAAGAGGACGCTTGCCGAACTCCTGAGGGAGAGCGATGTGGTAAGTCTGCACTGTCCGTTGGATGCAGGAACCCACCATCTCATCAATCGACGTACGCTGCGTAGCATGAAGCCTTCGGCCATACTCATCAATACAGGGCGTGGCCCGCTGGTGAATGACTCTGACGTGGCTGATGCACTGAAAGAGAACCGCCTGAGAGCCTACTGTGCTGATGTGTTGAGCGAAGAACCACCCCGCGGCGAATATTCGGCCGACGGGCGCTTGCAAAACAAGAATCCGCTACTCGAATGTGAGCATGCTTTCGTCACTCCCCATATTGCATGGGCCACAAAGGAGGCAAGGATGCGCCTGATCGAAGTGGCTGTCAACAACGTGAAGGCTTTTGTGAACAAGCGTCCCCAAAATGTAATATGGTCTCAATAACCAAGTTTCGGATGCTCCCAGAACATATCCGTCAATTACTTCACCTCACGCTCCTGAATGGCCTTGCCTGCCCCCCATGCGGTGCCAACCTTCTCGCCAACCACGCGGTACTCGTTCTTGGCAGAGTCGAAGATGACGGGCTGAAGTTTCGAGAGGTCGATGTTACCCTCCTCGTCGAGGATGCTCTCGTCAGCACTCATGTTGACAATCTCGCCAACGACACGGGCACCACCGTTCTCGTCTTCATCGAAGGTCACGACCTTGCACTCCAGCGTCAGCTTGTACTCGTTGATGATAGGTGCATCGACATTGGGACTTGGTGTGATGGTGAATCCCGCTTTAGCCACCTTGTCGGGCACGTCGTTGCCGGACACGATGCCGAAATAGTCGCTCTGCACAATGTCATCCTTTGTGGCGAAGCTGATGGTAAAAGCTTTCTTCAGACGGATGTTGTCCGTTGTCTTGTGCTTGGAGAGTTCGAAGGTGATATGCTTTGGTCCACACTGGCCACCCCATGCTGCCATCATCACGTCGGGATTCTTGTTTTCGTCCCATGTAGCAATCATGATGGCGGGCAACGGTGTGATAACAGCCTTGTCGCTGAAGTTCTTGCGACCCTCAACTGCCTTTACCTCGACTTTCTCCTGAGTAGGATTCTCATTGACGTTTGCCTCACTCTTCTGCTCCTTATTTCCACAGGCGGCGATGAGCAGTGCGCCTGTCAGCACGAGGGCTGATGTTCTCATTAAATGTTTCATATTGCGTTTGAATTATAATTTGACTTGCAAAATTACGGTTAATCTTACGATTTCCATCGCCAGGTTTTTTTGATAATTGACGTTATAGTATGACTGATGGTACGCAGGTGGAAGTTTTTGCCCAGCACAATCAGCAGTACGGCTGAAAGGATGAGCACGATGCCAATGATGAGCCTGCCGGTTAGCGATTCGCCAAACACCAGTATGCCGATGGCTACTGCTGTCAACGGCTCCAACGCACCCATGATGGCCGTCGGCGTTGCACCTACCTCGTGGACGGCAATGGTCATCAACACTAGCGAGAGCACCGTCGGCACCAACCCCAGCCAACAGGCAAAGAACCAAGCTCGCGGCGATGGCGGCAGCATTAGGTGCAGGTCGGGTGAGGTGAACGAATAGACCAGCAGCGAGAGCATGCTTATCAGCAGCACGTAGAACGTGAGTTTCAGCGACGACATGCGGATGCTCGACTGGTTGACCACTACGATATAGATGGCGTAAGTCAGCGAGGACACCATCACCAATAGTACACCCTTCGTGCTGAGCGACACACCGGCATCGCCCCGGTACAGCAGGCCGATACCTGCCAATGCGAGGACGATGGCGGTGATGGTCGTTGCCGTGACTTTCTCCCTAAATAACGTGGCCATGATGACCGCTACCATCACGGGATAGACGAACAGAATGGTGGAGGCAATGCCGGCATCCATGAAGCGGAAACTCTGATAATAGGTGATGCTCGATGCAGCAAAGAGCAATCCGAGCGACACGAGTGTCTTCAGTTCGCTGCCGCTGATGCGGAACGACTTGCGCTCCACAATCAGCATCACTGCCAGCATCAGCACCGCCATCGAGAATCGATAAAAGAGGACGGACGATGTGTTCACACCTTCCTCATAGAGCGGCAACGCCCCAAATGGGTTGGTGCCATAGCAGACAGCGGCCATTATGCCGCAGATAATGCCTTTATGTTTCATGTTGTCAAGTTTATGCCACTTTTGCAAAGGGGCTCATATTCTGCTCTTCAGACTTATGAAACTATGTGCATGAACACAACCGGCTTTTCGGACTGAGCCCATATTTCTTTTGTCTGGTGCCCTTTTAAAAAATTAAGCCGCAAGTGCACTGTATTCAGCACATTACGGCTTGCATTGGTTGCGGAGGCAGGACTCGAACATGCGACCTCCAGGTTATGAGCCTGGCGAGCTACCAACTGCTCCACTCCGCGATGATATTTTTCTTAAGCGGTTGCAAAGGTACGACAATTTTTTGAAACATCCAAATATTTATTCAACTTTTCCTCAAAAACTATTGTTTAAGTCCAAAATTATGGGTAAATATTTTGCTGTTTCGTATTATTTTCTTACTTTTGCACACGATGTTCCTAATGTGCAATTAATGAAAAGTCTTGGAGAATCACCTTATGTCAATATCAAAGACCAGACAGCTATTAGTAGATGTTGCCCGTCAGTTGTTTGCCATGAACGGGCTTGAAAATACTACGATGAACGATATTGCTTTGTCGTCGGGCAAAGGGCGTCGTACGCTTTACACCTATTTCAAGTCTAAAGATGACATTTACTATGCAGTCATTGAGAGTGAATTGGAGCGCCTTTCCGACAAGTTGGACGAGGTTGCCGCCAAGCGCATTCCTCCTCATGAGAAGATTATCGAGTTGATATACATGCACTTAAGCATGATCCGTGAGACCGTTGTCCGCAATGGTAATCTCCGTGCCGAGTTTTTCCGTAACATCTGGATGGTAGAGAAGGTTCGCAAACATTTCGATGATGCCGAGATAGAACTGTTCCGCAAGGTGTTTCGCGAGGGTAAGGAGGACGGTGAGTTCGACATTGACAATGTTGACCTTGTGGCAGACATTACTCACTATTGCATCAAGGGTCTGGAGGTTCCTTACATTTACGGTCGCATCGCCCACGGAATGAAGGAAGAAGACACTAAGCCCCAGGTTGCCAAGATTGTGTATAGTGCCTTGGGGAAGCGTAAGTTCTGATTATTTGTTTTACGAACATTTATAAAGATATTCAATCATCAACAAGAAAGAATTATGGGATTATTAGAAGGTAAGACAGCACTGATAACGGGTGCTGCACGCGGTATCGGAAAGGCTATCGCGCTGAAGTTTGCCGAGGAAGGCGCCAACATTGCTTTCACGGATTTGGAGATTAACACTGAGACAGAGCAGGATATTGCCGCCAAGGGTGTGAAAGCCAAGAGCTATGCTTCTAATGCTGCCGATTTTGCTCAGACAGAAGAGGTTGTGAAGGCCGTGAAGGAGGAATTCGGTAGCATTGACATTCTTGTCAACAATGCCGGCATTACCAAGGACGGTCTGATGCTTCGCATGACCGAGCAGCAGTGGGATGCCGTGATAGCAGTCAACCTGAAGTCAGCTTTCAACTTTATCCACGCCTGTGTGCCGGTGATGATGCGCCAGCGTGGTGGCAGTATTATCAACATGGCCAGCGTTGTTGGTGTTCACGGCAATGCTGGTCAGGCCAACTATGCCGCCTCTAAGGCCGGTCTGATAGCTTTGGCCAAGAGTATGGGTCAGGAGATGGGACCGAAGGGCATCCGTGCTAACGCCATCGCTCCCGGCTTTATTGACACTGCCATGACGCAGGCTTTGCCTGACGACATCCGCAAGGAGTGGATTCAGAAGATTCCTCTTCGCCGTGGCGGTCAGGTCGAGGACATTGCCAATGTGGCTACGTTTCTGGCCAGCGACCTATCCAGTTACGTCAGCGGTCAGGTTATTCAGGTCGATGGCGGCATGAATATGTAATTTCGTAGACGTATAGAAAAACCAGACAGGCCGCGGCTCGTTGTTGAGTCGCGGCCTGTCTTTTTATGACGTCTTGGCACCATTCAGCCGTTTTTCCAGTCTATGTTCAGCCGTTTGTTCAGTCTATGTTAGGCGTATCCCAAACTTTAGTCTCGGTGCACTTTACGTTCAGTGTCAGTCGTCCTACCATCAGCGTAAAGTCGCCCTCCTCCAGCACCCATCGGCAGTCTTGGCCCACAAAAGCCAGTTCCTTGGCCGGCAGTTGGAAGGTTACAGTCTTTGTCTCTCCTGATTCCAGTGCTATTTTAGTGAAGTCACGCAGACGGCGGTTGTCGGGAACGATTGAGGCCACGAGGTCAGAAGAGTAAAGCAGCACGGCTTCCTTACCGGCACGCGAGCCTGTGTTCTTCACATCGACACTGACGGTGAGCACATCGTCGGCCGAGAAGGTTGCCTTATCGACCATCAAGTTCGAATATTCAAAGGTGGTATAGCTGAGACCATAGCCGAAGGGCCACTGCAGCGAGACCTTCGCATCGTAGTTGTAGGCGCCAGCCATCGTTCCGACCTCTTCAGATACCTTATAATCGTAGGTGTTCAGTGAGTTGATTTCGCGGGGATAGGTGTAAGGCATCTTGGCCGAGAAATTGGCATCGCCGGCAAGCAGGTTGGCCAGTGCGTCGCCACCATAGTTGCCTGGGATGAGGATATCCACCACGGCCTTGGCCAGCGGCTCAATGTCGGCGATGAGGCGTGGACGTCCCTCGTTGAGTACGAGGATGATGGGCTTGCCCGTCTTGGCGAGAGCCTTCACCAGGTCGCGCTGGTTCTGTGAGAGCCAGAGGTCGGTGAGGTTACCTGGAGTCTCTGTGTAGGAGTTCTCGCCGATGGCAGCGATGATGACGTCGGCCTGGGCAGCAGCGGCTACGGCCTTCTCGATTTCAGGTGCGTTTTCATCGTAGTATGCGCCGTCCTCATTGTAGGTCACGCCCTGTTCGAGGATGATGTTCTCCTTGCCATATTTATTGCAGAGCGCCTCATAGATGGTGTTGTACTTCTCAGAGAGGTCTTCGGCCTTCGACCCCTGCCAGGTATAGCTCCAGCCGCCGTGCAGACAGCGCATCTGGTTGGCGTTCGGTCCCGTCAGCAGAATCTTCTTGCCCTTGGCGAGAGGCAGGATGCCGTCGTTCTTCAGCAGCACCTCCGATTCCTCGGCAGCCTTGAGCGAAGCCTGGGCGAACTCATCGCAACCGAACTTCTCGTAGCCCTTGCCGCCAGTGTTCGGCTCATCGAAGAGTCCGAGACGGTACTTGGCACGGAGGATGCGGCGCACGGCATCGTCGATGCGGCTCATCTTCACCTTGCCTTCCTGAACCAGTTCCTTCAGCAGCACGCAGAACTCCACACTGTAGGGGTCCATCGACATGTCGATACCGGCATTGATGGCGATGCGGATGGCGTCTTTCTTATCCTTGGCAATCTTTTCGCGGGAGAAGAGGTTGTTGATGTCGGCCCAGTCGGTCACGAGGAATCCGTCCCACTGGAGGTCTTCCTTGAGCCACTTCGTCAGATACTCGTAGCTGGCATGAACGGGCACGCCGTTGATGGAGGCAGAGTTCACCATCATCGTCAGCGTACCGGCGAGGGCTGCCTGCTTGAAAGGCTCGAAATACTTCTCGCGGATCATCTGGGGTGCGAGATAGGCAGGCGTACGGTCCTTGCCGCTCCAGGGAGCGCCATAGGCGAAGTAGTGCTTCGTGCTGGTACCTACGTGAAAGCGGTCTATGTGGTTGGGGTCCTCGCCCTGATAGCCCTTGATTTCAGCCACCACCATCTTTGCGTTCAGGATGGCATCCTCGCCGAAGCTCTCATAGACACGGGGCCAGCGGGGGTCGCGGCTCAGGTCAACCACGGGGTTATACACCCAAGGACAGTTGGCCGCCCGGCTCTCGTAGGCCGTAATCTCAGCACCTCTGAAAGCCAGTTCCGTATTGAACGATGCACCGAGGTTGATGGGCTGGGGGAAGAGCGTGCCGCCCTGGGTGTAGGTGACACCGTGGTTATGGTCTAGGCCGTAGATATCGGGGATGCCAATATACTTCATCGACTTCTCCTGAATCAGGCGGATCCACTTCTGCCACTGATCGACGGTGGCGGCACGGGTGCCGGGAGCATTCAGGATGGAGCCTACCTTCCACTTCGAGATGAGCGTGTCGAGCATCGTCTCGTTGAGCTTCCACACGCGCTTGGTGTCGCCCTGATAGATATCTACGGGATAGTTGCCGAGCTTGTCGATAATCTCAGCGTCGGTCATCTTCATCATCTTTTCGAGGTCGGCAGCAGGAGCACCGTATTGCTGCATCACGGAGCGCACCTTCTCGCGGTCCACCTTGGCGTTTTCGACCTGCATCTTACCCATCACGTCGAGGTTCAGTTCGAGCATCTGTCCGATTTTCTCGTCGAGGGTCATCTTCGACAGCTGTTTCTCAATTTTCGCCTCCGTCTTTTCGTCGCGAGGGATAGCGGGCTTTTGTGCATAGCTCACTGCGGCAGCTGTGAGCAGTGTAACGAATAGTACTTTCCTTTTCATGTTAATTTTAGTATAATGTGACTCTGTGCTGCAAAGATACGTTATTTTTTTCTAATATCGCTCATTTCGTGGTCTGTTTTTTATTATTCTTATCTGCAAACTCGGCGACTTTGGTAAGCAAACTCGGCGACTTTGGTAAGCAAATTCGGCGACTTTGGTCGGCAAATTCGGCGACTTTGGTTAGCAATTTCAGTGAATTTGGTTTTCCAAGCACGTAAATACCCATGATATTATTTGGTGTTTTACACCTTAATTGTTATCTTTGCAGGCGAATATGCAGGTAATTTACGAAGACAACCATATTATCATAGTTTCCAAGCAGAGCGGTGAAATCGTCCAAGGCGACAAGACCGGCGATGCTCCTCTGTCGGAGACTGTCAAGGAATACATCAAGGAAAAGTACCAGAAACCTGGTGCTGTCTTTTTGGGCGTTGTCCATCGTCTGGACCGTCCGGTGTCTGGTCTGGTAGTGTTTGCCCGTACGTCGAAGGCTCTGTCTCGTCTGAACAAGATGTTTGCCGAGGGCGAAGTTCACAAGACCTATTGGGCCATTGTGCAGCAGGGCGTGGCAAAGGGAGCGACGAATAATGACGGTGTGGCTGCGGAAGATGCTGTCCAGTCGGTCTCTGCATGCTCCCCCGACTACGCTACGCTGACCCACTGGCTGGTGCGCAACGAGCAGCAGAACAAGTCGTATGCCTACGACCATGAGGTTCCTCGCTCCAAGAAGGCCGTTCTTCAGTACCGTATCCTGGGCCATTCCGATCGTTACAGTCTGTTGGAAGTCCGTTTGCTGACGGGGCGCCATCATCAGATTCGTTGTCAGCTGTCGGCCATTGGCTTCCCCATCAAGGGCGACCTCAAGTACGGTGCCCGTCGCAGTAACCCTGACGGCAGCATCTCGCTGCTGGCCCGTCGCGTAGAGTTTGTTCATCCCGTGTCCAAGGAACCGGTCGTTGTTGAGGCACCATTGCCTGCTGACCCTCTGTGGCAGCGTTTTAAGATAGAGTGAAGCTGTGAAGAAAGTCTACTGGTGGATATTGGGACTGTTGCTCAGTCCGTTGCTGCTGGTCGCCCTGCTGGCTGCAATGCTCTACCTGCCGCCCGTCCAGAACTGGGCCGTCGGCAGGGTTGCTGGCATTGTCTCAGAAAAGACCGGCATGCAAATCAGCGTCGGGCACGTACGGTTGTCGTTCCCCTTAGACCTGGCCATCGACGACTTTTTGATGATTCACGAGTCTGACACCATTGCCGGTGTCGAGCACATGATAGCCGACGTGCAGCTGTGGCCGCTGCTGCACAGCCAGATCATCATCAATGCCCTTGAAGTCAGCAATACCCGCCTGAACACCAACGGTTTCATTGATGCGGCCCAGGTGAAGGGCGACTTCAAGCGGCTGGCCCTGAAAAGCCGCGGCATAGACCTGGACAAGCAGACCGCCCGGGTGAATGGTGCCCGACTGGAGGATGCCCGCTTAGACATTCAGCTGCGCGACTCAGTGCCAGAAGACACCACTACCACGCCGACGCTGTGGCGTATCTTTGCTGACAGTGTGACCATAACCCGTTCGGATGTGGCACTGCACACCGTTAGTGACTCGATGACTGTTCGGGCACACATGGGCTCGCTTGTCGCCCGCGAGGCCCTCGTCGACTTAGCCTCAGAGACCTATACCGTGGCCAGTGCTGACTGGACCGGCGGTGCGCTGGCTTACGACCAGAACTTCGAACCCCGCGTGGAAGGTCTTGACTATAACCACCTTGACCTTTCACATATAAATATAGGTATTGACAGCATCTATTACCACGACCTGACCCTTCGCCTTGTGATGCGCCAAGTGGCCCTTAAGGAGAAGAGCGGACTGCAGGTGACCCAGCTGACAGGCCCCCTGGCCATGGAGAACGGCAGCATACGGTTGCCCCGTTTCCGCCTGCTGACCCCCTCGTCGGACGTCTATTTGGAAATGGACATGCCGTTGTCGCTGGCCGATTCGGTCAGTCCCAGGCAGATGAAGCTGAAGATGGACGCCCAGGTGGGCCGTGAGGACATCCTGGCGGTGATAGGACCGTCGCTGCCTGAGGGCATGGTCGACCGCTGGCCGTACTTTCCGGTAGGGGTAAAGGGCGTGCTGAACGGTAATCTTTCGACGCTGTCGTTCTCCGACCTCGACGTGTCGCTGCCTACAGCCTTTGCCGCCCGTGCCGACGGTTTTGTTGCTAACCTCAACGACATGAAGCGCCTGCGTGCCGACGTTCAGTTCAAGGCCCAGACCGAGAACCTCGGCTTTATCATGGCCTCACTGCCCCGCGACATGCAGCGCGACTACTGCGTGCCGCCACTTCGGGTTGAGGGGCGGGTGAAGGCTGACGGCCCTCAATACGTGGCTGATGTTGACGTGCGTGAGGCTGACGGCACTGTCCGCTTGGAGGGCATGCTGAATGCCGACGCCATGCGCTATGATGTGCACGTCATGGTGAACAATCTGAACGTCCACCACTTCATGCCCCGCGACTCCATCTATAACGTCACTGCCGACCTGACAGCTGAGGGACAGGGCACAGACATCTTCTCGCCGCGCACCACCCTGACTGCCAACGGACAGATTGACCACCTGGGCTATGGCTCGTGGAATCTGGACAACATGCTGATAGACGCACAGGTGAGAAACGGTCGCGGACACGCCAACATCAACAGCAACAACCAACTGCTGAAAGGAGTGGTGGCCGTAGATGCACTGATGAGCCGCCAGCGACTGGACGGCACCATCACTGCCGATGTAAGCGAGGTGGACCTCTACCGCATGCAACTGGTGGAGCGTCCGCTGTCCATCGGACTTTGTGGGCATGTTGACATTGGTTCCGACCTGAAGAAGACACACACTGTCAGCGGATTGTTGAACGACCTGACGCTGCGCGACTCGCTGAAGGTGTACCGGCCGGCAGACATCGGACTGTTGGTAAAGACCCGTCAGGACACCACCTACGTGCGGGCACAAAGTGGCGACTTCATCGTCAAGCTTGATGCCAGCGGCGACTACGAACGGCTGCTGCGCTCGCTCTCCGTGCTTAGCGACAGCATCAGCCGGCAGACAGGCCGCAAGCAGATTGACCAGGCTGTGCTGCGCACGCTGCTTCCACCCGTGAAGCTGCACGTGGAGAGCAAGAGCGAGAACCCCTTTGTCACTTTCCTCAAAACCAGCCAGCAGACAGACTTCAAGGAATTGCTCTTCGATGTGACCTCATCGCCCGTGACAGGACTGAACGGCGAGGGTCATGTACACGCCTTGACGGTGGACGATATGCGGTTAGATACCATCAACTTCCGCATCACACAACGGCGTGACCACCTTTCGTTTGGCGGGCAGGTGCGGAACAATAAGAAGAATCCACAGTTCGTGTTCAACAGCCTCTTTGACGGTATTCTGCAAGAGCGGGGAGCCACCTTCGGCCTGCGTTTCTATGATGGCGACGACAAACTGGGTGTCCGCCTGGGTGCCAAGGCCGAGATGGTGGACAGCGGGCTGAACCTGCATCTGATACCTTCGCGTCCCACCATCGGCTACAAGGAGTTCGCCCTGAACGCGGACAATTTCGTATTCATCGACCATAAGAACCGCCTGCAGGCTAAGATAGACCTTATTGCCGACGACGGAACGGGCCTGAAAGTCTACTCCGAAAGCAATGACCCTACGGCTCAGCAGGACGTGACGGTCAGCGTGAACAAGCTCGACCTGGGCGAGCTGAGTGCCGTGTTCCCCTACGCACTGCCGCGCATGACGGGGCTGCTGAATGGCGACTACCATGTCGTACAGGATGCCGAGGGGCACTTCTCGATGGTCAGCGACATGGCTGTGCAGCGAATGACCTATGAGGGCAGCCTGTTAGGCAATCTCAGCACTGAACTGATGTATCTGCAGAAAGAAGGCGATGCCACCCACCCGTCGGCTGAGGCACATGTCGTGGAAGCGCGTGTCATGCGTGATAGCAAGGAAATCGGACTGCTTACGGGTACCTATTATAATGAAGGCGACGGTGTGCTGGATGCCCGCTTGCTGTTGAAACGTATGCCCCTGTCGCTGGTCAACGGCTTTGTCCCTGACCACCTGTTCGGGCTCTTTGGCTATAGCGAAGGTGAGCTGACTGTCAGGGGAAAGCTGAGCGAGCCGGACATTGATGGAGAAGTCTATCTGGATTCGTGCTACATAGAGAGCGTGCCCTACGGCATGACGCTACGCTTCGATAACGACCCTGTGCGCGTGGTGGATTCCAAACTGTTGCTGGATAACTTTACGGTCTATGCGCTGAACGACAACCCGCTGAACATTCAGGGCAGTGTGGACTTCAGCCAATTGGACAACGTGATGGTCAACGTGCGGATGCGAGCCCGTGATTTTCAGATTATCGGTGCTAAGGAAAATCCGCAGAGCATTGCCTACGGAAAGGCTTTCGTCAACGTGTTTGCATCCATGCGTGGTCCGGCAGACAATCTGAAGATGCGCGGCCGACTGGAGGTGCTGGGCTCTACGGACATGAGCTACGTTCTTCGTGACACGCCCCTTTCCACCGATAATCAGCTGAAAGAACTGGTCAAGTTCACCGATTTCGGCGACACTGCCACGGTGGTGGTGGAACGGCCGGAACTGAACGGCTTCCAGATGGATATGACGGTGGAGGTGTCTAAGGGTGCTCACGTCATGGCATATCTGAATGCTGACCACACGAACTACATCGACCTGATGGGCGGTGGCTCGCTGCGCATGCAGTACACTCCTGCCGACAACCTGCAGCTGCGTGGTCGATATACCCTGTCGAACGGTGAGATGAAGTACTCGCTGCCCGTCATTCCGCTGAAGACTTTCACCATTCAGGATGGTTCCTATATTGAGTTTACGGGCGACCCCATGAACCCTACGCTCAATATCACTGCCACCGAACGTACCAGAGCCGTCGCTGCTGATGCCAGCGGGGGGGGGCGCAGTGTCGCTTTCGACTGCGGTGTCAAGATTACCAAGACGCTCAACGACATGGGACTGGAGTTTACACTGGACGCACCGGAGGACATGCAGTTGCACAGCGAACTGCAGACCATGGGTGCCGAACAGCGCGGCAAGTTAGCCGTCACCATGCTCACTACGGGCATGTATCTGGCCGACGGCAACACGGGTGCCTTCAGCATGAACTCCGCACTCAGCTCGTTCCTTAGCAGTGAAATCAGCAGTATTACAGGTAACGCACTGCGCACGCTCGACTTGTCGTTCGGAATGGACAATACTGCCGATGCCTCGGGGAGCATTCACACGGACTATTCGTTCAAGTTTGCCAAACGATTCATGAACAACCGGCTGAAGGTGTCGGTGGGAGGATTGGTGTCCACCGGTGGAGATATGGAGCATCGAAACAGTTCTTTCTTCGACAATGTGTCGTTAGAGTACCGTCTCGACCAGACAGCCAACAAGTTCGTGACGCTCTTTTATCAGAATAATGTGTACGACTGGTTGGACGGATATACGCAGAAATATGGTGGCGGCTTCACGTGGCGCCGGTCCCTGCAAACCTTCTGGGACATCTTCCGCTTCAAGGAGCAGAGACCCACCAGACCCATGAGGACTTTAAGTCCGGGAAGCGATAACCCTTCGAGTCCTGCAGGTACTACTGTTCCTACTGGTACTAATAGTTCTGCTATTGCTGCGGACTCCATAAAAGCAACGCCTGATGAAAAGAAATAATATCCTACAGATTGTCCTGACCGTGTGCATGGCCACGTTCTTTGTCGGCCTGCCACTGCTCTTTGCCTCGTGTTCTATGACGAAGAACATCCCCGAGGGTGAGCAATTGTTCACCGGACTAACCAAGATTACCTACGACATGCCCACGCCTGACAGCACAGACACAGCCGCTGTAGCAGGCGGTACCGTCGTTGACAACATGGAATCCACACAGGCCGAGTTGGAAGCCGCACTGGCCACCACCCCTAATGGTGCCATCTTTGGCAGTAGCTACTACCACATGCCGTTCTCTTTTGGACTGAGTGTGTGGAACGCTTATCAGGGCAGTGAGTCGCGCTTTGGCAAGTGGATGCTCAAGTCCTTTGGCAAACAGCCGGTGCTGATGTCGTGGGTCAATCCCGCGCTGCGCACCCAGGTGGCACAGTCGGTACTCTTTAATCATGGCTATTTCAATGGACATGTGGACTATGACATCGTTCAACAGAAGAATCCCAAAAAGGCAAAGATAGCCTATCATGTCACCCTCGGTCGGCTGCACCGGCTGGACAGCGTGGGCTATTTCGGCTTTCCTGCTGAAGCCGACAGCCTGATACGCGCGTCGCTTGCTGAGGCGAAGATACACCGTGGCGACCCTTTTGAGGCCAGCCGGCTTGATGGCGAGCGGCAGCGCATCAGCCGCCTGTTGCGTAACAATGGCTATTATTTCTATCAGCCCGGCTATGCGTCCTATCTGGCTGACACTGCCATCGTTGATGGAAAAGCACAGCTTCGTCTGCAGCTGGCCGACGGAGTGCCCGAACAGGCTAAGCGGAAGTGGTACATCGGTCGGGTGACCATCAACATGAAGAAGACTTTTATGGAACAGGCTACCGACTCGTTCCGCGGCCGTTTCTTTACCATCCGCTTTTCAGGCAAGCGTCCTCCCATCCGACCGCGTGTGCTGATGGCCGACCTGCGGCTACGCCCTCGTCAGCTGTACAGCTATGACGACTATGTGCAGTCCGTCAACAAGCTCAATGCCATGGGCCTGTTCTCCATGACCGATTTCGTGTTTACACCCCGTTCCGTGGCTGGAAATGACAGCACCGCCATTGCCCCGTCCTACCCTGGGGAAGGCGGCTTGCCCTCCGACACCCTCGACCTGACGCTCAACTGCGTCTTCGACAAGCCGTGGGACTTCTATATCGAGACCAACTTCAACGTCCGGACCATCGGGCGTATGGGACCCGAACTGCGTTTGGGCGTATCCCGCCGCAATGCCTTCCGTGGCGGCGAGAAGATTGATGTCAGCCTGCACGGGTCCTACGAGTGGGCCACCAGAGGAGGCTCGTCCATGAACAACTACGAGTATGGTGCCGATGCCAGCATCGAGTTTCCGCGCATCATCGCCCCCTTCTTCGGCGGCAACCGCATCCGCCGTGACCGTAACGGGCGTCCTATCCGTCGCCGTCGCTTCTATACTACGCCTACCACGTTGGCTAAGCTCAGCACAGACATCATCTATCGTCCTAACTATTATAAGATGCATGTGGTTTCGGGCGAGTGGACCTACCGGTGGCAACCCACCGCACAGAGCCGGCATGAGCTGTCGCCGCTGACGGTGAAGTATCAATATATGAACAGCCACACTGCCGACTACGACTCGTTGCTGACGCGAAATGCCTACCTGATGGCTATCATGCAGGACTACTTCATTCCCGAAATGCGTTATACCTACATCTACACCTCGCCTGCTGCACAGCCCAATCCCGTCCGGTGGGAGACCACTATCTCCGAGTCGGGCAACGTGGTGTCGTTAGGTTACATGATAGGCGGCAGGAGGTGGAACGAGAAACAGAAGACCATGTTCCGAAATCCTTACTCGCAGTTCCTGAAGGTTGAGACGGACTTTACCAAGACATGGACGCTGAACGAAGCCTCACAGTTAGTGGCTCACTTAGCCGGTGGCTATATATGGTGTTATGGAAACTCTGCGCAGGCCCCCAACAGTGAACTGTTCTATATGGGCGGAGCCAACACCATTCGTGCCTTCTCCGTGCGTGGCATCGGTCCGGGCGGCGTGGAGTCGTTTGGCAATCGTGCCACCGACTATCTGTTGCGCAATGGCAATGTCAAGCTGCTTATGAATCTGGAGTATCGCCAGCAAATCTTCGGCAATCTGCAGGGTGCCCTCTTCCTGGATGCCGGTAACGTGTGGACTACTGTTGCCGACCGTGAAGGTCAGCTGCGGTTGAAGAACATGCTGCGTGAGACAGCCGTGGGTACGGGCATCGGCATCCGCTATAATCTGGAGTTCCTTGTCCTCCGTCTCGACTGGGGCATCGGTCTGCATGTGCCTTTCACCACTACAAAGTCGGGCTTCTTCAACAACGACAGTTTTAAGAAGTACCAGACGCTGCACTTCGCCATAGGCTATCCGTTCTGACTCTTCCCCTGTTCTTACGTGCTGAGGCAGAACCATGGCGAGACCGGTGTCTGCTTTTCTCGGATTTGTTAAAAACACTTTACAGATATCATGTATGTCGAAATAAATGCTTACCTTTGCAGTCATTATTGAACATAAAACACGAGTGACACTATTATGAAACCGACATTATTTCTTTTAGCAGCAGGCATGGGTAGCCGTTACGGTGGCCTGAAGCAGTTAGATGGGCTGGGCCCCAATGGCGAGACCATCATGGATTATTCTATCTACGATGCCATCCAGGCAGGTTTTGGCAAGATTGTATGGGTTATCCGTAAGGACTTCGAAGAGCAGTTCCGCACACAGATACTGTCCAAATATGAAGGTAAGGTGAAGTGCGAACTGTGCTTTCAGGCACTCGATGCACTGCCTGAGGGTTTCAGTGTTCCCGAAGGTCGCCAGAAGCCGTGGGGTACTAACCACGCCGTACTCATGGGTAAGGACGTTATCCGTGAGCCGTTCTGTGTCATCAACTGCGACGACTTCTACGGTCGTGACGCCTTCATGCAGATAGGCCGCTGGCTCAGCAATCTTCCCGAGGACTCCAGGAATCAGTATGCCATGGTGGGCTTCCGCGTTTGCAACACGCTGTCGGAGAACGGCACCGTGGCTCGTGGTGTCTGTGCCTATAACGACAAGCGCCACCTAACGGACGTCGTTGAGCGTACAGAGATTGTGCGTTGTGCTGCTGACGGGTCACAGGCAGGGGCTGCCGGTCAGCCCATCCGCTATAAAGACGAGCAGGGACAGTGGCAACCCTTGGAGGAAAATGTTCCTGTGTCCATGAATATGTGGGGCTTTACTCCCGACTACTTTGCTTATTCCGAAGCATATTTCAAGGAGTTCCTCAGTGATCCAAAGAACATGCAGAACCTGAAGGCAGAGTTCTTTATTCCACTCATGGTGAACACACTGATTAACAATGGCACGGCTACCTGCGAGGTGCTGGACACCACGTCGAAGTGGTTTGGAGTCACCTATGCGGCAGACCGTCAGGACACCGTCGACCGCATACAGCGTCTGGTTGATGAGGGTGTCTATCCAAATAAATTGTTCTAAGTCGCATAAAAACAATGTTTCAAGACATATTAACAGAGGGGGAGTGCAGCCAGCTGCGCTCCCTCATTGGTGAAGCAGATACCATTGTGCTGTGTTGTCACCAGAATGCCGATGGTGATGCCTTAGGCAGCATGCTCGGCTGGGCTGACGTGCTGACGCTCTTGGGTAAGGAAGTGGTGATGGTTGTTCCCGACCAGTATCCTGATTATTTGCATTGGCTGCCCAATACCGAGAAGATTGTGCGCTACGACAAGCGCAAGGACTTTGTCGACACGTTGCTGAAGATTGCCGACCTTGTGTTCTGCCTGGACTTCAACACGTTTTCGCGGACGTCGGACATGCAGCAGGCTTTGGCGCTGTCGCCTGCCAAAAAGGTGCTGATAGACCACCATCCGGCTCCCGACGTGCCTGCAGTCCTTGCCATTTCGCAGCCCACCATGTCGTCCACCTGCGAGCTGGTGTTCCGCATTGTGTGGCAGATGGGTCTTTTCCCGGAGCTGAACAGGCACTTTGCCGTCCACATCTATTGCGGCATGATGACTGATACCGGTGGTTTTACGTTCAACTCCAACACCCCCGACATCTTCCTCATAGTCAGCCAGCTGCTTACCAAACACATCAATAAGGACAAGATTTATCGCAATGTGTACCATAACTACAGCATCCACCGCCTGCGGTTGGTGGGGCATGTGCTCTGTAACAGGTTGGTGGTTGACGAGCCCCGGCATGCTGCTTACTACACACTGACGCGCCAGGATCTGAAGGACTTCCAGTTTGTCAAGGGCGATGCTGAGGGTTTGGTCAATATGCCGCTTCAGATTAAGGGCCTGAAACTGAGCATCTCCCTGCGCGAAGACTCTGAGCGCGACCGGACGGTATGGGTGAGCCTGCGTTCTGTCGACGACTTCCCCTGCAACAAGATGGCCGAAGAGTTCTTTGGCGGCGGTGGCCATCTCAATGCCTCCGGCGGTCGCATCAACGGCACCATGGCTGATGCCGTGCAGGTCGTCGAGTCGGCACTGAAGGCCTACGAGTCCTTGTTGTTGAAATAGGTTTAGAGTTTAGAGTTGATGAGTAAAATAGTTAAAAAACACCAAGCGGGCGTTCTTTTCTCATTTCTCACATCGCATTTCTCGTTTAAATATAGTACCTTTGTGCCCAAATTCAGTAAACATCTACAACGAAATGAAGAGATTCTGTTTCCCCATCATGCTGTTGATAGCCATCCTTTCACTGGCCTGTTGCCAAGACTATGAGACTTATGGCGACATGAAGGCCAAGGAGCGCGATGCCATTGAAAGGTATATTACCGAAAACAATATCAGCGTTATTACCGAAACCGCCTTCAAAGCTCAGGGCGAGACCACCAATCTGGCCGACAATGAGTATGTGCGTCTGGACCGTACGGGTGTCTACATGCAGATAGTGCGCAAAGGCTGTGGCGGCAAACTGGAGGACAACAAGCAGGTGAACCTGCTGTGCCGCTTCTCGGAATACAATATTCTTGAGGACTCATTAGTGGTGTGCAACAACGAGACACGCTACTTTTACAACTCCGGTATTGGCTCATACATCGATGCTTCGCAGTATATCGACGTGGTCAGTGCCAAGCGTACCGGCACCACCATCACCGCATCGTTCGTGTCGGGCATGATGCTGCTGGCCCATTCGTCATCCACCTCGGTGCCCTCAGGGTGGCTCGTCCCCCTGAACTATATCAATGTGGGACGTCCCGAGGATGCTGACGACGAGATTGCCAAAGTCAGGCTCATTGTGCCTCACACTCAAGGGACTTACGATGCCCAGAGCGGTGTCTATCCGTGTTTCTACGAAATTACGTACGTCCGCGAGAATTAGTCGTGCCAAGACGTAATATAGTTCATTCTAAATACTTTAATAGTTAATTACGATGACTCTTATTAAATCCATATCAGGCATCCGCGGTACCATTGGCGGAGGCACAGGGGACACGCTGAACCCCTTAGACATTGTGAAGTTCACCACCGCCTACGCCATGTTCATTCAGAGGGGTAGGGGGCAGCAGTCCGCCCGGCCGAAGATTGTTGTGGGACGTGATGGGCGCATCTCTGGCCCCATGGTGCGTGACGTAGTCTGTGGCACACTGGTAGGCATGGGCTTCGATGTCCTTGACATCGGCTATGCCACCACCCCCACCACCGAGCTGGCCGTCCGTATGAGTGGTGCCGATGGCGGCATCATCATTACCGCCTCGCACAATCCACGTCAGTGGAATGCCCTGAAGCTGCTCAACAGCGATGGCGAGTTTCTTACTGCTGCTGACGGCCAGGAAGTGCTGGCACGCGCTGAGCAGGAAGACTTCTGCTATGCCGAGGTTGACCAGCTGGGCCGTGTCACCATTGACAACAGCTTTGACGACCGCCACATTCAGTCCGTTCTCGACTTGAAACTTGTTGATGTTGATGCCATACGCAAGGCACGGTTTACGGTCTGCGTAGACAGCATCAATTCCGTGGGTGGCATCATCCTGCCGCGACTGCTTGAGCGTCTGGGTGTCGGTTCCAAGTTCCTTAACGGTCAGGTGACGGGCGACTTCGCCCACAACCCCGAGCCCTTGGAGAAGAATCTGCAAGGCATTATGAACGAGATGAAAAAGGGACATTACGACCTAGGAATCGTCGTCGACCCCGACGTCGACCGCCTGGCATTCATCTGCGAGGACGGTACCATGTTCGGCGAGGAGTACACACTGGTCAGCGTAGCCGACTACGTACTCTCCCAGTCAGCCCCCAACACTCCACTTTCCACCGTTTCCAACCTCAGCAGCACCCGCGCCCTGCGTGATGTCACCCAGAAGTATGGTGGCACCTATACCGCTGCTGCCGTCGGCGAGGTCAACGTCACTACCAAGATGAAGGAGGTGGGAGCCATCATTGGCGGCGAAGGCAATGGCGGGGTCATCTATCCCGAGAGCCACTACGGTCGTGATGCACTCGTAGGCATCGCCCTCTTCCTGACCTCCTTGGCAAAGAAGGGCTGCCGGGCCAGCGAGTTGCGCAAGACGTTCCCCGACTATCAGATTGCCAAGAACCGCATCGACCTTACCATCCATACCGATGTCGACGCCATCCTCGAGCGCGTGAAACAGATGTTTGCTGCTGACCCCACGGCACAGGTCAACGACATCGACGGCGTGAAGATTGACTTCCCTGACAGCTGGGTACACTTGCGCAAGTCGAACACCGAGCCCATCATCCGGGTCTATAGCGAGGCACATACCATGGAGCAGGCTGACCAGTTGGGCAAGCGGCTCATGCAAGTGGTTTTCGACATGCAGTAACAGCGTTTAGAACTCTCCTACGAGCTTTGCTCGCTTTAACCTTCAGGTTTGAACTCTATGCACATTGCCGTAGCAGGAAACATAGGAAGCGGAAAGTCTACACTCACCAGAATGCTTGCCCGTCACTACGGGTGGGAACCCTGCTATGAGTCTGTCGACCACAACCCGTACCTTGAAGATTATTATCGCGACATCCACCGCTGGTCGTTCAACCTTGAGATTTATTTCCTCAAGGAGCGTTTTCGTGATCTGTTGGCCATTGCCCAAAGCGACCATACCGTCATACAGGACCGTACCATCTACGAGGGCGTCTACGTATTCATGCAGAACAACAAGGCCATGGGGCACCTCTCTGAGCGCGACTATCAGACCTACATGGAACTTTTCGAGCAGATGATGGACATGGTAAAGACCCCCGACCTCATGATTTACCTCCGCGCCTCCGTGCCCCATCTGGTGGGTAACATCCAGAAGCGCGGGCGCAATTATGAGCAGACCATTCAGTTGGAGTACCTGCAGAACCTCAACGAGCGCTACGACGACTTTATATACAATAAGTACCGCGGGCGAGTGATGACCATAGCCAAGGACGATCTGGACTTCGAGCACTGCCCTAAGGACTTTGCCCAAATAGTCGACCGCATCGACGCCACCCTCTACGGACTCTTCCCCGAATAACTTTCCTACAAGCTTTGTTCGCTTTAACCTTCAGGTCAAAGAACTCTCAATTCTCAACTTTCAAAACTATGCACATCGCAGTAGCCGGAAACATTGGCAGTGGCAAGACCACCCTTACCAAGTTGCTCGCCCACCGATATGGGTGGACACCACGTTTCGAACCCGTTGACGACAACCCCTATCTGGCCGACTTCTATGCCGACATGCCACGGTGGTCGTTCAACCTGCAGGTCTACTTCCTTAACAAGCGCTTTAAGGAAGTCGTCGAGATTTCCAAGTCCCGTGATGTCATCATCCAGGACCGCACCATCTTCGAGGACGCACGCATCTTCGCCCCTAACCTGCACGGCCGGGGTATGATGTCCGACCGTGACTTCCAGAACTATTCCGACCTCTTCGACCTCATGATGTCGCTCGTCCGACTGCCCGACCTCATGATCTACATCCGTTCTAGCATCCCCACCCTGGTGGCCCAGATTCAGAAGCGCGGACGCGAGTACGAGCAGACCATGCGCTTAGACTATCTGCAGGGTCTGGAGAAACGCTATGAGGATTGGATAGCCTCCTACACGGGACCTCTCATCATTGTTGATGGCGACAACTGCAAGTTTGGCGACCGTCCCGAAGACCTCAAGCAGGTCACCGACATGATTGATGCTAAACTGTTCGGACTCTTCCCCTTAGAGTAGGGCGGGAGCGGGGGACTTGCCGGAAAAGCCTCGTCTATAGTCATTTCCCTAAGAAACGGCTGTCGAGGTATGCCTGGAAGGCTTCGCGGTACATGTCGCCAATGGGCAGGTAAGTGTCGGCATCCATAATAACGCGGTTCTTGTTGATCTCCTGGATGCAGTTGAGGTTGATGATGTAGGAGCGGTGTATGCGCATGAAGTTGCCGGGCAGCCGCTCTTCCATCTTCTTCATGGACAGCAGGGTGACAATGGGCTTGGCCTGCCCCAGCAGGTAGACCTTGAGGTATTCGCTCATGGCCTCGATATAGCGGATGTCGGAGATGGTTACCTTGACGATGCGGTATTCGGTCTTGAGGAAAAGAGAGTCCCCAACAACCCCTTCATTGTAAATGAACGCTTCTCCTTCTTGTTTCTCTGTCACTGGTACAGGCTGTGGTGAGAGCCGTTCTTTCAGTCGTAATGCTGCGCACTGGAAGTCCTGCATGCCGAAGGGCTTGAGCAGGTAGTCGACAGCATTGACGCGGAAGCCTTCGACGGCGTACTCGGCATATGCGGTAGTGAAGACAACAAGGGGTGGCACAGCGAGCGACTTGACGAAGTCCATGCCGTTGAGGTCGGGCATGTTGATGTCGCAGAAGATGGCATCCACCGTGTCCTGTTCCAAGAACTGGCGTGCCTCAAGGGCACTCTGACACTGTGCGGAGAGCTGCAGAAACGGTACCTTGCCTATGTAGGCAGCAATCTGTTGGAGAGCCAGTGGCTCATCGTCGATGGCCAAACAGCGTATTGTCATGATAGCGGAATTAAAAGTTCAACATTGTAGATGTCAGGTTCGTCCTGAATGGTTAGCGTAAAGTTGTTGTCATATAATAAGTGCAATCTTTGTTTGACATTCTGAAGTCCTACGCCGCCTTGGCGTGGTGTGGTCGTGGGCTGCTTCTCTGCCTTGGAGTTGCGGCACTGGAACCGGAGCTTGGTGCCCTCGATACCTACCTTGACATGGATGAAGGATGAGTGCTGATAGCTGATGCCGTGCTTGAAGGCATTCTCGATGAAGGTGATGAGCATCAGCGGGGGCAGCTGTCGGTCGGGAACCTCGACGGGCAGGTCGACTGTAATATGCACCTTGTCAGTATAGCGCAGACGCATGAGGGTGATGTAGTTGCGTATAAAGTCAAACTCACGCGATAGGGGCACGCCGTTCTTGTCGCCCTCGTAGAGCACGAAGCGCATCATCTTGGATAGTTCCAGTATGGTGTCCTTGGCCTTGTCGGGGTCGATGTCGACGAGGGCATGGATGTTGTTGAGCGTGTTCATGAAGAAGTGGGGGTTGATCTGATACTTCAGATATTCCAGCTGCTGCTCCAGGTTCTCTTTCTCAAGGGCTAACAATTTCTTCCGGTCGGTTCGCGACTTAAAGTAGCCCTTGATACCGAGGTTGGCACCAAACATGAGCAGGAGCATGATGGAACCCAGAATGTCGTGCATGCCAAAGAGTGGGGGAGGACCCTCACGGAACTGTCCATCGTCGGGCTTGAAGCTGGGGTGGCGGTGTGTGGCAGAGCCTGCCTTAGAGGGTTGCCCATGGTGGTCATCGGCAAATTCGGGAGGCATGTAGCCGTTATCGGCAAACTCAGGCGGTTGGTGTCCGTCGTGCTCTATGGGGTGTGGTCCGTGATGCTGGTGAGGGGTGCTGGTGAAATGATAGGCAGCAAAGGCTACCACGAGACACCCCGTGAGTGCGAAGTAGAGTGCACGCTGTTGATGCCATACCAATAGTGGCGCGAGCACGAAATTGTGCAATAGGAAGAGGGCAAGGAAGACGGCGAGCTGTTGCCACACCATGAATACCTCATACCAGCGGAACGTTAGCGTTGAGTCGCTGGCAGTACGAAGGGCAAGGCTCAGCACGGGCGCTGCGAAGAGGAGTCCCCACAGCGCCACATAGGCCATGTTTTCGTACTTAGATTGTTGTTGCATCCATTTCATAGAACGCATAACTACCTAATTTATTGTGATGAAATTCCATTAAAGACTTTTTACCAGTGTCCACCACCGCCCCGACCGCCAGGCCCGCCTTGTCCTCCGGGACCACCGCCCTGGTTGCTTCCGCTATAGGACTGCAGTGTAACGGTGGAGCCTCCGGTGGCGGTGGCATTGCTGTAGCCCATGCCTCCGAAGATGGTGGTTCCTGAGGCTGTCACGCCCGACGTGAGGGTAGGCGTTGAGGCTGCAGATACCACGAAGGCAGTGCCTCCGCTGGCGGGTGTCTTGAAGGCGATGGTGCTGCTGCCCACGGTCATGGCATACCATGTATTCTTGTTCCAGGTGGTTGTATTCTTGGGCGTATAGCAGCTCTGCGCCATTTGTGCGCCGTTCTCCAGTCCGCCCAGTGCGATGATTGTTCCTCCCTGCACGTAGAGCTTATACCCTCCCTCGGTATTGGCATCGAGGGCCACCTCGGCACCGCCTGCGCTGACGGCATAAACCAGTCCGCCCTTGATGTACATATTGCCGTTGGAGTCGATGCCGTCGTTGCCCGTTGCGTGACCGTAGACGATGCCTCCGCTGATGGTGAGGTGGCTGCCGGCATTGATGGCATCGTCGTAGGAGTTGACGATGACTTCGCCATCAGTGATATTCAGGGTGCCTTTCGATTCGATGCCCTCGCCGTTGTGTCCGGCGGTGCTGACGTTGACGGTGCCTCCGCTGATGGTCAGGTTGGTGGCCGTGCTGCCCGATACTCCCGACTTGATGCCCTTGGGCGAGGAGTAGTAGCTGTTGGAGATCCGGTCGGTGTCGCCCGTATAGTTTGTGTTCTCCGTAGAGCCGTTGTTATAGTAGAGTCCGCCCGTGGTGGTGACATTGACGGTTCCGCCGCTGATGGTCATGTTGCCGTCGCACTTGGCTCCCTTGCCTCCCGAACCGGTGCTCTTCAGGGTCAGCGTGCCGCCGCTGATAGTCATGGCGCCATCTGCACTGAGGCAGGCAGCAGCCTTGGTTTCCTGGTCGTCAGCGTCCCATTTTCCATCGCCTGCGGTTGTGACGTTGATGGTACCTCCGCTAATCTTCATGTCGCCCTCTGACTTGATGCCCTTGGCTGCAGTGGCGGTGGCGCTGACGGTCAGTGTGCCGTCCTCGATATATACGTTGCCCGAATTCTCGTCCTCATGGTCGGTGGTCTCGCCGGTGGCAGCGTCGTCAGACTCCAGGTCGACCTGGATGCCGTCGTCGCCCGTGCCACTGATGGTCACAGTGCCGCTCTTCATGAGGAAGTACTTGTTGCTGGAGATGCCGTCCTTGGTAGCGGTCTTGACGTTGAGTGTCAGGTTCTTCACCGAGATGTAGTCGCCGCTCTTGATGCCGTGGGCGGCCGAGCCGTAGGCATAGACGTTCAGCGTGCCCTTGCCCTGCAGCTGCAGTTGTCCCTTGCTGTAGATGCAGCCCTTGGCGCTGTTGGCGGTGCCGTCTTTCAGCGTGTTCTCCGTGCCGTTCTTGGCGCTGATCTGTATGCGCTTCTTGTTGGTGATATTGATGGCCGCGCCTGAAGGATTGGTGATGCTCACTCCTGCCAACGACAGCGTACACTTGTACGAACCGCCCAGCGTCAGCGAGCCGTCGGTGGTGGTACCGGTCAGGGTATAGGTAATCTCGTCGTCGTCAACGGCGTCGGTGTTCGTCTGACTGATGGTGACGTGGGCTCCGCTGACGGTGACGTCAACGTAGCGAGCCACGTTTCCTGCGACATAGACCAAGGCCGACGTGCCGCTATAGACGATGTTCACATTATTGTTGGTGACCGTTGTCTGGTCTGTGTACATGCTGGTAATGTCGCTAAGCGTATAAGACTTGTCGAGAATCGTGAGCGACGAGCCTCCCGTGTAGGTCATCTCGCCGGCTTGGCTGGCCGGATACTGATCGGTGACGCTGCCTACGCTGACATTCAGTATCTGTGCCACTGCTGCCATCCCGGTCAGCAGGGCTATGATGATGGATAGTGTCCTTTTCATTTTACCTGTACTTTAGTAGTTTGACCATTGCGCTTGATGATATAAATGCCACGCTGGAGGGTGGTGTTTGAGGGGAGGCGCCGACCGTTGAGGTCGTAGACTTCTGCGTCAGCATCGGTCTGGATGCCGTCGGAACTGATGGTGCTGATGCCCGTGGTGCTGCCGTCATTCGAGAAAGCCATCTTCGTCAGCGAGGTGAGGGGGATGGTGAGGCTCTCCGTCCCACTCTGGGCCGTCAGATTGCCCCCCGTGAAAGTGAGGGTCAGGTCCTGGGCTGTGATGCTCCGGGTGGTGCCGTCGGTCAGGGTGAATACCAGGTACTGGTAATCGGAAGCCCTCAGCGTTGATGTCAGGATGGTCAGGAGGGCCAGGAGGAAATATTTCTTTTTCATTGTGATTAGGAATTAATTGGTGAATAATATCGGGATTGGATAACTGATTGTCATCAGAGGAGAACAGGTGGAATAAATTGAACCACAGGAACACGGGGGGAGGGGTGGTTAGTCACCACCGACCCCCGGGCATGCCGCCTCCGCCCATGCTACCGCCAGAGTAATTGCTGAGCGAGACACCGGAACCTCCGCTGATGCTGGCACCCCACGAAGACAGACCGCCGAAGAGGCTGGTGCCGCCTGTGACGGTGACACTCTTGGTCAGCGTTGGCGCTGAGGGAGTGGAAATCACCATGCCAGTGGCTCCGTTGGAGGGTGTCTGGAAGGCGAAAGTATCAGAGCCTGATGTCAGCGAGTACCAGGTATTAGCTGTCCACGAAGCCTGGTAGCACGACTGTGTGAGTTGTGAACCCTGCTCAAGCCCACCCAGTGCCACGATGGTACCACCCTGGACGTAAAGTTTCTTGCCGTCTTCGGAGTTTGCGTCAATGGCTACCTCCGCCCCGCCTGCACTGATGGCGAAGACCACACCGCCCTTGACGTAGCAGTTTCCATTGGCATCGACACCGTCGTTAGTGCGGCTCTGGGCATAGACATAACCTCCGCTAATGGTCATGTCACCAGCAGAGTTGATGGCATCGTCATAGCAGTAGCAAGCTACCTCACCACCAGTGATATTCAGCGTGGCTTTCGACTCGATACCCTCGCCATTAGTGCCTGTAGTCCGTACCCAGATGGTGCCACCGTTGATGTCAAGGTCGCCATCGACCTTGATGCCCTTGGGCGATGCGGTGTCGTTGTTGGACTTATACTGTGCTCCCTCAGTGATGATGTACGTGTTGCCACCGTAGAAGTAGGCAGCACCGTCGGAGCTAATGCCCTTTCCGCCGGCTCCCGTGCTCTTGAGCCACAGCTCGCCGCCATTGACGGTCACGTTGGTGTCGCTCTTGATGCCGGCAGCGCCCTTGGCTTCCTGTTCGTCAGTGTCCCAGGCACCGCCACCCGTGGTGATTACCGTTGTACGTCCGCCATTGATGATAATGTCTGATTCGCTGTTGAGTCCCTTAGCTGCTGCTGCACTGACCTCGACATTCAGAATTCCGCCATTGATGAAGATGCCGTCGTTGGTCTTGATGCCATTGTTTGCGGTCGACTTGGCATAGACGTTGGTGCCCTGTGAGAAAACGATATAGTCAGCAGAGTGGATGGCATTGTTGTAATTGCCATAAACATCCAGGGCTCCCTTGCCGTTGATGAGCAGCTTCCCCTTGGCATATAGAGCGCCCTTGTGGTCATTCTTCGACGTTGTGCCGTCAGTGAGTTTATTCGTGGAACCGTCAGCCATCATGAGGAAGGCGCGTTTCTTCGACAAAAGGTTGAGGGCTGCTGAGTCGGGATTGGTGATGTCGACACCATTGAGGATGACCTCGTACTTCTTCTCGCCAACGATGGTCAGCGAACCATTAGTCGTTGTTCCTGTCACATAGTAGCAGATGTCCTTGGTGTCGCCATGGTCGGCTTTCACGTGTCCTCCGCTTACGGTGATGGTCACGCCGTTCTCCGTCTTGGCGGTAGGGCTCGACATGTCAATGACTACCTGTGACGAGAAACTATTCGCTGAAAAGTCATCTTCTTCCTCTGGATAATAGGCTGCCACTGAACTGGCTGGCTCGTCAGTGGTTCTGTCGATGGATACGGCGAACGTGGACAGCTGGCCAGTGGTGGCGTTGGTGCTACCTCCGGTGCTGCCTGTATTTCTATCAGAGTTGCTGTTGCCGGCTGAGCCCGACTCGTTTGTGCTATCGTTTTCGAACGTGTCGTCCTTGGTACACGACGTGCAGACTGCCATCATGGCGGTGAGCATTGCTAAAAACATGGTCTTTTTCATTTTCTTTGCCTTTTTTTAGTTAATAACTTTGTTTCTGTCGGCAAAGGTATATAAAAAGAGCCGGTTCGCGAAAAAATTTCAGCGAACCGGCCATTTCTTTCAGCGAAAAGAACAGGCTTACAGTCCCAGCGCCTTCTTCGTCTTGTCGGCAGCAGCGTCGACAGCGTCGTTGGCCTTCTGCTTGGCAGCGTCTTTTACCTCGTTGGCCTTGTCTTCAGCAGCCTGCTTGGCCTCGTCAACTTTCTCGTTCACAGCCTCGGCAGCAGCATCCTTGGCATCAGTGGCTGCCTGGCCAATGTTATCCAGCAAGCCACTCACCACGTTGTCGGGTTCGATGTCCGTAACAGCGCTCAGGGCAGCAGCAACGGCAGCATTGTCGCCCACGAGACTCTTCACCTTGTCGGCATTCTCCTTCAGGAAGTTCTGCACCTTGACCACATACTCCTTGGCAACCTCGGGATTGTTCTTGATAATCTCAGCAATCTTAGCTTTGATGCCCTCAAGTGTGGCCTGCAACTTGGAAGCGTCGCCCGACTCAATGTCAGCGCTCAGCGCGTCGATAGTCACTTGAGCGGCACCCTGAGCCAATGAGTCAACGATGGCGGCAGAGTCTACAGCCTCGCTCTGCTGGGTCTTGTTACCACACGATGTGAAACCAATGGCCAGACAAGCCATCACAGCAAAAAGAATTTTCTTCATACTTTTTCCTTTCTCCTTTAAATAATTAAAAATAATGTTGTTAAAACGTGGCAAAGATAAATATTTTTTCGTTACGTGCTACTTTTCTTTTTAACTTTTTAACGTTAATTCCACCGGACAGTGGTCGGAACCCATGATTTCGGTGTGTATCTTTGCATCGTCAATAAGAGGGCGCAAGCGTTCGCTGGTAACGAAATAGTCGATGCGCCATCCGGCATTCTTCTGCCTTGCCTGAAAACGGTACGACCACCATGTGTAGGTTACTTGCTCGGGATATAGTGTGCGAAAGGTATCGATGAAACCGCTATTTAATAATAAGGTGAACTTCTTACGCTCCTGATCAGTGAAACCTGCATTCTGACGGTTGGTTTTGGGATTCTTCAAGTCAATCTCCTCGTGGGCTACATTCAGGTCGCCACACAGGATGACCGGCTTCTGTTGGTCAAGCGTCATGAGATACTGGCGGAAGTCGTCCTCCCACATCATGCGATAGTCCAGACGCTTCAGACCGTCCTGTGAGTTTGGCGTATAGCAGCAGACGAGAAAGAAGTCCTGCATCTCCAGCGTGATGACGCGACCCTCGTGGTCGTGAATCTTGTCCCGCTGTCCGTCAGCAGTGGTTGCAATGGTTCCAATACCGTAGGTCACATTCAGGGGCTTGTGCTTCGTGAAGACCGCCGTTCCGGAGTATCCTTTTTTCTCGGCATAGTTCCAATAGGACTGGTAGCCCTCGAACGCAAGGTCAAGCTGCCCCTCCTGCATCTTTGTCTCCTGCAGGCAGAAGAAGTCAGCGTCCAACTTCTTGAAGATGGCGCTGAACCCCTTACTCTCACAGGCTCTTAGCCCGTTAACGTTCCAACTGATGAATTTCATATCCCGTCGTTTTTATAATACAGCCTCTGTGGTGTATGATAATACTTCTTTGCTTTCACTTTTGAGAAGTCTGCTGCAAATGTAGGAATAATAATTGAACTGGCAAAACAAAATGAATAAAAAAATGGACTCACCCTGTGGGTCAGCCCATTTCAGTCCATAAACTTGATGTCTGCTTGATTTAATAAATAGTATTTTCGTTATTCACCTTCCTCTTAGTAGTCATAATCTCTTATTTGTCACACTCGTCCAAAAGCTGTTCGACTTTGGCACGGGTAAAAACGTATTCAGGAGCATTAGTCGGCCAAGAGGCATTCGAAGCGAGTCCATCTCCATCCCTGAATACTCGGAAGTCGCCCTCATCAACAAACTCTTCGTAGGGGTCGCTTCCTTTTTCTGTCACGATGAATCCCGTGTAGAAGTTTTTGATGCCTTCAGAGGTCTTTGTGCCGGAAACAATTGTTGCTTGCTTCATTGTAACGGTGATGCTGGCGTCTTCCTTGCTTTTTGAGGTTTGGGTTACCAAAAAAAAGATGGTGAAGTTGTTTCCGTCACCACTGATAAACGCGCCATTGCCAACGCCAACAGAAGAACCTGACTGATTGGTGTCTTTGTAGTCAAGGGTGTTGCGTGACATGTTCTGGTTGGAGAACTGGTAATACATGTCGTTAACTTTGTGACCAGCTTCCCATTGATTGGTGTAGTCATAATACACCGTATTAGGGCTTTTCAGATAGACACCTTCCACATTCGGCGGGTTGACACCGTCGTATATGGGGATATATTTCTCTAACATGGAGCGATACTTCGTCGGTATCACCTGGCTGATACGTGGGTCTTGGTCGCCACTGCCCTTTTCGTCATCATCGTCACTTCCGCCACAGGCGGTGAACACAGTCAGTGCCATAGTGAGCACCAAACTTGCATAATAGAAACTTTTTTTCATAGACAATAATTGTTTGTTGTTAATTTAGGTGATATAATTGATAATCGCTTGTGTAACTTTCGTGCTGCAAAAATAGTCAAAATACTTGATAGTGGTGTGTCAAATTCGGAAAACTTTGTGTCAAATTCGGAAAACTTTGTGTCAAATTCGGGAAACTATCTATCACATTCGGAATAATATATGTCATTTTACGAATAATAACTTGTATAATGAAAATCGACTGACAAATAGCCAATTGTCAGTCGATTATTTTTTCTAAGTGGATAACTGCGGGTTATCTACATGGTGTTTCTGGAAGTACCCGCTTAGAATTTTGCCATTTTAATGGCTACCACGGCACACTCGTCGCCCTTGTTGCCTAAGCGTCCACCAGCACGGTCTTGAGCCTGCTGCAGGTTCTCGGTGGTCAGTAGTCCGAAGACTACGGGGATGCTGCTGGTGGCATTCAGGCGGGCGATGCCTGCCGTGACTCCCTGGCAGATGTAGTCGAAGTGCGGAGTTTCACCGCGAATGACGCTTCCCAGGATGATGACGGCATCATAACCGTCATTCAGCGTCATCTGGTGGGCACCATAGATGAGCTCGAAGGAGCCGGGAACGGTCTTTACGTGAATATTCTCTGGCAGAGCGCCGTGTTTCTCAAGTGTAGAAACACAGCCGTCGAGCAGTGCCCCTGTAATTTCGGGGTTCCACTCGGCGACAACGATACCGAATATCATGTTGGAGGCGTCAGGGACGCGCTCCATATTGTATTCAGAAAGATTTTTTGTGGCCATAGACGTTTACTTTGCGCTTGCACGCTCAATGTAAGCATCGATGGTCTGGTACTGCATGGAGTTGAAGTACTTCTCCTTTACCTCCTGATACAGCTTCAGAGCCTCGTCCTTCTTACCCTGGCTTTCAAGAATCTCGCCGGCAGAAATAAGGAACGTGGGCGACAGCGAGTTGTTGTCAGCCTTGGCAGCAGCCTTCTTCAGTGTCTCGACAGCCTTGTCCATCTGGTTGAGGTTGGCATAGGCCTGCCCCAAGGCTGCTATAGCTGCGGGGGTAATCATCTGGTCGTCTTTCTCAGAAAAACGCTCAAGGGCGTCGACGGCCTCCTGCCATTTGCCCTGATTAGCCTGGCACAGACCGATGTAGAGCTGAGCCAGATTGCCGGCATCAGTAGAACCATACTCGTCAGCAACTTTCTGGAACAGAGGAAGAGCTTTCTCGTATTTGTCTTCGAGGAACAGTTCCTGAGCCTTGCCCAGCTCTGTGCTGGCCGTCTGCTGACGGGGTTGGAAGTAGTAGGTGTTAGCGAGAATAGCGCATACGACGATTGCGATGACCGCAATCACTGCGCCAATAATGGCCTTCTTGTTTTTCTCGAAGAAGGCTTCGGTTTTGGTGACCTGCTGCTCTTGAGCGGCAGCCTGCTGTTGCATTTTGTTTGCCATTATTCTTTTTGTTTTTTATCGTTCAGACAATAATCGGCTGCAAAGGTAGTAAAAATAGTTCATAGTTCATTGTTCATGATTCTAAATGAAGTTTACGTTTAAGCTTTTTTAACGGATATAAATAGGAAAACTATGAACTGTGAACTATGAACTATGAATTAAAAATTGTAACTTTGCACACGCAATGATACTCAGGAAGCTGTCAATACTTAATTATAAGAACATCCGTGAGGCCACTTTGGATTTTTCGCCGAAGGTGAATTGTTTGATTGGTTCTAATGGCGTGGGGAAGACCAACGTGCTGGATGCCATCTATTTTCTGTCGTTCTGTCGCTCTGCCTACAATCCTGTTGACTCACAAGTGATTCGCCACGACGAACCTTTCTGCCTGTTGGAGGGGGAGTATGTCGGCGACGGGGAAGTGACGGTGTGTGATGGTGACGTGATGCATATCTCGGCAGGGTTGAAACGTGGAGTGAAGAAACACTTCAAGCGCGACAAGAAAGAGTACAAGCGGCTGTCAGAGCACATCGGACTCATCCCCCTGGTGGTGGTGGCACCGGCGGACACCCTGCTCATTGAGGGGGGCAGCGAGGAACGCCGCAAACTGATGGACATCGTCATCGCGCAGTATGACCGACCCTATATGGATCACCTGAGCCGCTATAATAATGCATTGGCCCAGCGCAACATCCTGCTGAAGCAGGAAGACCACGAGCCTGATGCACAGCTGATGCAGATATGGGAGGAACAGATGGCCCGTGAGGGGGAACAGATATATCGGCGGCGTCAGGCGTTTGTCGACGAACTGATGCCTGTCTTCCAGGAATACTACCACCGAATATCGCTGGGGCGTGAGCAGGTCGGTCTGCACTACGTGTCGCACTGCCAGCGCGGTCCGTTGCTCGATGTCATCCAGAGCGACCGTCTTAAAGACCGTGCCGTAGGTTTTTCGCTGCATGGCATTCACCGTGATGACTTGGAGTTTACCCTTGACGGCCACCCCATGAAGCGGGAAGGATCGCAGGGGCAGCACAAGACCTATGTCATAGCCCTTAAGCTAGCACAGTTTGATTTCCTGACACGCACGGCATCCAGGACCACCCCCCTGCTACTGTTGGACGATATCTTCGACAAGCTTGATGCCGGCCGGGTGGAGCAGATTGTCCGTCTGGTGTCCAGTGAAAGCTTCGGCCAGATATTCATTACTGACACCAATCGTGATCACTTGGACTGCATACTCAGCACGTCGGCCTTGGACTACAAGATATTCCATGTGGATGATGGGGAAATAATATGTTCAAACGGAAAGAGCAGTTAGTCAAGGACTTGGTGCTGCAGGCACTTCGTGAACAAGGACTGGAGACGCCCTTGCAGCAGAAACGGCTGCTGGAGGCATGGCCAAAGGTGGCTGGGCCCGTGGTGGCGCACTATACGTTGAACACATATATCTACAATCAGACACTATTTGTGCGACTGTCGAACCCGGCGCTGCGTGCAGACTTGAGCATGCTGCGCACGGAACTTACGCAGAAGCTGAATGACGTAGTGGGCGAGCAGGTCATCGTTGATATCCGGTTCGCTTAAACGTCAGACATCAGCCTTCAGCCATCAAACGCTCACCACACAGTCCATGATGATGTCTGTGGACTCGCAGGGCACGCTGTCCACCATCTGCCAGGGAAAACACAGCCCGATCTTATATATATTAAAAGGTACGCGCGAGAGGAAACGGTCATAATAGCCACGGCCGCGTCCCAGCCGGTGGCCCTCACGGTCGAAGGCCATGCCTGGGATGACGGCCACGTCTATCTGGGCATAGTCGGTGAACTGTTCGCCTGTCGGTTCCATGATGTCGAAGGCCCCTTGCTGCAGTTCTGCCGGCTTGCTATAGTGCCGTAGTTCCATCGCTGTCGCACTGATTACTTTGGGCAGCAGTATCGTCCTGCCTTCGCTGACGAGACGGTCCAGCAGCTGCCGTGTCGGTACCTCGTCCTTCAGTGCGCTGTATAGCAGGATGGTCTGTGCCCGGGCGAAATGGGGTTCCGACAGCAGGTGCTCAATGACGGCAGACGACTCGTCAGCAGTGTGCTCAAGCTTCCGTCTGCGGATTTCTTCTCTGAGCTCTTGCTTCTGCCACTGTTTCACGCCTTTGCCACCTTTCTCATGTCGTTATCCTTCTGGGGTGGGGCAGGGAAGGCCTCGTTCTGTCTGAACACGCGCTGCGTCTCCTTGATGGCGGGGTCGTCATCGTTTAGATACTCCAGCCAGGCTTCCTCGCTCATCATGTTATAAATGATGCGGCTGACGATGAACCGCTCCAGCATCTTGTGCGACTTCTGTATCATGAGGTTGCGGCGCTTCAGTCCAAGTTTGTCGGCATAGGTGGCAAACTTGTCCACAATGTTCTGGCTAGTCAGGTAGCGCGAGAGCTCCTCCACACTGTCCTGCTCTTTCAGCTTGGTACGGTTGTTGTCCGTGTATTCGAAGGCAAACTGGATGATGAGCCCCGACATCGATGCCTGCTTGTAGTAACTCGTGACGTTGGTGGTGTCTTCGCCGACAAAGATGTCGGGGGTGATGCCGCCGCCGCCGTAGACTACGCGGCCCAGCCGGGTCTTATACTCTGGTCCCTCATGCTTGATGCTGTCGCCACTGAAGAACTCTCCGTGTTCGTAGCGCTCCATCAGGTCGTCTTCGTAGTTCTTGTTGTCGCCCGACGTGTATGGCTTCTGAATACAGCGTCCCGACGGACTGTAGTAGCGGGCGATGGTTAGGCGTATCATTGACTGGTCGTTGAATCCCAGGGGCTCCTGTACCAGTCCTTTCCCGAACGAGCGGCGCCCGATGATGGTGCCACGGTCGTTGTCCTGGATGGCACCAGACAGAATCTCTGAAGCCGATGCTGTGGCCTCGTCGATGAGGATGACCAGTGGGATTTGCTGGTAGCTGCCGCGTCCGTCACTGCGGAATTCCTGCCGGGGCGACTTGCGTCCTTTTGTGTAGACTATGAGGCGGTTCTTGGGCAGAAACTCGTTGGCAATCTGTACTGCCGACTGCAGATATCCGCCAGTATTGCCCCTAAGGTCTATGCACAGGTTCTGGAATCCCTGTTGCGACAACTTGGCCAGCGAGATTAGCAACTCAGGGTAGGTGTTCTCGCCGAAGTTCTTGATGCGTATGTAGCCCGTCTGTTTGTCCAGCATGTAGACAGCAGTGACGCTCTTGGTGGGTATCTCGCCACGGATGACGGTGAACTCGCGGACTTTTTTCTCGCCGAAGCGAAGGATGCCCAGCTTCACCTTCGTGTCCTTAGGACCTTTCAGTTTGTGCATGGCCACCTCGTTGGTGAGTGTCTTCCCGGTGAAGTTCTCGTCATCAACCTTCACAATCTTGTCGCCGGCAATGAGTCCGGCACGCTCGGCAGGTCCATTGCTGATGACCTTCTGCACGTGAAGGGTGTCCTGGCGGATGGTGAACTCGATACCGACACCCGAAAACGAACCACGCAGGTCGTCGTTGGCGGTCTGCACGTCCTTGGCTGAGATGTACACCGAGTGGGGGTCAAGTTCTGAGAGAATCTGTGGCATGGCCTTCTCCACCAGGTCGTTCACGTCGACAGTGTCCACATACTTGTCCTCAATGATGTGCAGCAGGTTGTTAATCTTGTTGCTGCCAGTATTGATGATGCTCAGACGGTTGCCCGAGAAGTGGTTGGCGTAGAACGTGCCGATGATGATTCCTACCACCACGCTGAGGGCCATCCAGATGGGCATGAAACGATAATTCTTCTTGTTAGGCATATTGATATATTAATTCATAGATCTCTGTTCATTGGTATGCTATTCCCCAAGGTATTCCACTTCTATCCCTGCACGCTCCAACAGTTCGATACCGTCCGTCAGACGGTATTTCTCGCCGTACACCACACGCCTAATGCCTGCCTGGATGATGAGCTTGGCACACTCTATGCACGGCGAGGCTGTGATGTAGATGGTGGCACCGTCCGAGTTGTTCGAACTCCGTGCCAGCTTCGTGATGGCGTTGGCCTCGGCGTGCAGCACGTAAGGCTTGGTGATGCCGTTGTCGTCTTCGCACACGTTTTCGAACCCTGAGGGCGTACCGTTATAGCCGTCGCTGATAATCATGCCCTGCTTCACCACCAGTGCACCCACCTGCCTGCGCTGGCAGTAGGAGTTCTGTGCCCAGATGCGGGCCATGTCCAAATAGCGCTGGTCGAACCGCGCCTGTTTCCTATCGTCCATATATAATATTAATAAAACTCTCAACTGTCCTACGAGCTTCGCTCGCTTTGACCTTCAGGTCAAAGAACTGTCAACTCTTTTTAATTCCGTTTCTCTTGAGCAGTGCTTCTATCGTCGGCTCGCCGCCCCGAAAACGCTTGTAGAGCGTCATGGGATGCTCCGTGCCTCCCTTCGACAGAATGTTGTCGCGGAACGACTGTGCCGTATTCCGGTCGAAGATGCCATGGCGCTTGAACACGCTGAAGGCATCGGCATCCAGCACCTCAGCCCACTTGTATGAGTAGTAGCCGGCAGCATATCCGCCTGCCATGATGTGTGAGAACTGCACGGTCATGCACGTATCCGGCAGCTGGTCACCCAGGATAGCCTTCTTCCACGCTTGTTTCTCGAAGGAGATGATGTCTTCCGTGAAGGCATCCTTCCGGGTGTAGTACGCCATGTCCAACAGTCCCAGGCTGACTTGGCGCAGGCAGGCCGTGGCAGCCATGAAGTTGCGGCTCTTCACGATGCGGCGTATCAGTTCGTCGGGTAGCGGCTCGCCTGTCTGGTAGTGGAAGGCAAAGGTGCTGAGAAATTCTTTCTCAATGGCGAAGTTCTCCATAAACTGCGAAGGCAGTTCTACGAAGTCCCACCACACGTTGGTGCCCGACAGGCTCTCGAAACGCGTGTTGGCAAACATGCCGTGCAGCGAGTGACCGAACTCGTGCAGGAAAGTTTCCACCTCACCCAGTGTCAGCAGTGCCGGCTTGTCCTCTGTGGGCTTCGTCAGGTTCATCACCACGCTGACGTGCGGGCGCACGTTCTTCTGGATGACGAACTGCTTCTTGCCACTGACCGTTAGCCGCTCGCCTTCGAAGTGCTGCCCCTGGTATTCTGTCATCCATGCTCCGCCCTGCTTTCCTTTGCGCGGATGGAAGTCAGCGTAGAATACGGCCAGGAACGAGCCGTCTTTGTCGAATACTTCGTATGCCTTTACGTCAGGATGGTATACAGGAATGTCTTTATTTTCCTGGAAGGTGATGCCATAAAGCCGGTTAGCTAGTCCAAAGACTCCCTTGATGACATTCTTCAGCTCGAAGTAAGGTCTTAACATCTCGGCATCCAGGTTGTATTTCTTCATCAGCAATTTATGAGAATAGAAGGATGCGTCCCAGGGCTTCATCCTGGTCTCTGATGACTGATGTCTGATGTCAGATGTGTCCTTTTCAAACATCTTCCGCAACTCCTCACGCTCCTTCATGGCCGTGGGCTTATAAGCTTCGATGAGGTCGTCCAGCAGACGGTAGACGTTACGCGTGTTCGACGCCATACGGCGCTTCAGCACATAGTCGGCATAGGTCTTGTAGCCTAGTAGCTTGGCAATCTCCCGGCGCAGATTAACGAGCCGCTTGCAAATGTCCAGATTGTTTTCGCTGTCAGCATGGGTGCAAACAGTGTTGCGTGCCATGTACAACTGCTTTCTGAGCTCCCGCTGCGTAGAATAGGTCATGAAGGGCGAGTACGAAGGATAGTCCAGTGTGAACACCCAGCCCTGCTTGCCCTGCTCCTTGGCTGTCAGGGCGGCAGACTCACGGGCCGTTGCGGGCAGTCCGTCAAGCAGCCGCTCATCGGTGATGTCCAGTGTGAAGGCTTTCTGTTCCTTCAGCAGGTTCTGCGAAAACTGCAGCGACAGCATCGATGCCTCCTCCGTCAGCTGGCGCAGGCGCTGTTTGCCGTTGTCGTCAAGCAGTGCACCGGAGCGGACAAATCCCTCGTAACAGTTGTCTAGCAACATCTGCTCCTCGGCTGTCAGCCGTCGGTGGTGCAGGTGGACATGGCGGATTCTTTCAAACAGCCGGGGATTAAGCCGTACATCGTTGGCATGCTGCGTCAGGATGGGCTGTATTTTTTGAGCCAGCGCGTCCATCTGGTCGTTGGTCTCGGCCGACAGCAGGTTGAAGAACACCGTCGACACACGCGACAGCAGGTCGTAGTATCCCTCGTCCTCCTCCGTGTCGACAATGGTGTTGTCAAACGTTGGCTTCTCGGGGTTGTTGATGGTCTTCTCTATCTGCTCGTTATCGCGGCGGATGCCTTCCATGAAGGCCTCCTCGTAGTCCTCTAAGCGGATACGGTCGAAGGGTACCACGTCGTGTGGCGTCCCGTAGGGTTCCAGAAACGGATTCTTATGTTCACTCATACTCTCACACTTTCTCCTTCAGGCGGCAGACTTTCTCGCTGTCCGTCCGTCAAGCTTTCTCTAATTAGTGTGCAAAGGTACTGTTTTTCTGTGAAAACCACGCACGATTAAATAGAATTAACAGAGCATGAGCGCATTTCTTCCAACCCGGCAGAGCCACAACTTGAAGCTCCTGCATCAGCTCTTGCCGGTCAATTTCGCCGAGTTTGCCATTCGGTTTATAAAGACATCTTTTTGCCCATTTTTTGTAAAATTGTCACAACTTTGAGCGTTCTCCCAGGAAAAATGCGTAACTTTGTAGCGCAGTTCAGAAAAGGACTGTGACATATTTGTTTTAAATCACGCTGTAAAATACTGAAAATCAAGGCAACTAAAAAGCCCCAAACCTAAGTTTGAGGCTCAATGAATCGTTGAGAAAAGGCTAAAAAAGCCCCATTTTTACTCCCTCTCAGTCGATTTTGTTAAAAACGAGACCGAATGCTTTATACTTATTTTCAATACTTTAACTCGCTTCTCCATATACCTTATCATATTAGTGGTGTCAAAAAGTGGTGTCAAACTCTACTGAGCCGTACCCCTAGTAGATGAAACCACCTATGACTATTCTGTAAAGGTAAGCAAATTATTCGATACAACCAAAGAAGTGGGTATAGTTTTAACAAAACTTGTGAACGATGTCAGTTTCGCTTGACCAACACCGCTCTTTGACATAGGAATCGTTTGACACGTTCTTCGTCTGGTAAACTTCGACATTTTGAATTATCATTTCTGAAAATAGTTCTTTATCAATGCTACATCTTCAACTTCTGGATAGGGCTTATCCCAAATATAGACACAGCCTTGGACACGCTCACTGCCAAAGACGGGGCACTCGTTAATGGGCAGCTTTTCTAAGTTACAAGTATGTGGTACGTGTAATTCCTCGAAGATGCAATGTACGAATGCAAGACGGTCTATACGCTCTACTCCTTCAGGTATCTTGTATATCCCCACATTGGCTGCTTTTAAGAGCCGTTTGCGGTCTTGACTGTACACAAAACCCTTTTCGTCTGTCCATCCCTCAGCAATCTCTTTCTCCAAGGCTTCACTTCTTGTATTGTCGTAAGCCCAATCCCACGCATGAATGTGCATTTTAGAATGGCTATGCGACAATGCTTTTTCTATCTCATACTTGCTGACACTATATGGCACGTCAATATCCGTCATTTCTGTACACCCGCGAAAAGCATAGTCGGCTATCCTATATACGATTTCTGGTATGCGATAGTGTTTTACGTTTGGGGCATTGACCAACATTCTGCCATTCTCTATCATAGCAAAGGCAGCCCCATCTGCATCGGTGACAATTTCGTAGGTATCACGCCTTACGATCACATAGTCCTCCACCCACTTGCCGTCCACCAAGTCAGCAAGCCACATTCTTTCAACCTCATGCCCATCTTCTATGCCCACGCTGTCGAAGGTCACGGGCATCGACTTATCAAGTATCTTTTTATAATTCAAGTCGATTTCCATAGACCATCTCCTTTCCTATATACTCTACATTCTCCATCAGCGTCACAAAACACCCCATTTCAAGTTGACCTTTGATATAAACCTCATATACATTCTGATTACTGTCAGCCCATGTGACAGGCATCCTCATCAGGCCCATGACTTTGAAGAATTGCTGTTGAATGGAATTTGTATCACTCTTTATCGTCAAGACAATAGGTTCACCCAATTCTGCCAACATGCAGCTTAACCTATTCTCCAAGGCATCCATATTCCCAATCTCGCTGAGCGTTTTCAGCACAAACACAGTCTTGGCATCCAACACCTCCCCTTTGTCTTTACCTTTCAGCTGCAACGACACGGCATAACACATCAGCACCCCATTAGGAGGAAACACCCAAAACCTTGGCATGTCCCATCCTTGCTTCCTACAATACGCCTGCAAGTTGTCGCACATGTCATTCACACCAAACACGTCACCACATGCCATCGGCACGTCGTCCGTCATTATCTTCAGTCGTCGCATGCTATAAGGTCTGACCATACAAATAGAGGAGATAGCCTATCAGGAACAATACGCCAATGCCAAGTATCGCACCGACAAACCTGCCGAGCAGGAACTCAAGATACTCCCCAAGCGAGTTGAACTCGAAAAAGAAACCATGAAACTCTTTGAAAAACCTCATACTTAAAACCATTTTGCCAGCCAATACGAAATCGATGGCGTGCCTTCTCTTCTTTTATATTGCGAAATGTCCAATGTCTTGGTGATATTCAGGCCGTATGTCTGATTTAGCCGTTTAGCCATCTTCTTGAACTCCCGCCCATGACTTAAGCTCTTGTCTATTCCGAAGTATGCCAGATAGTAATGAATCATCTCATGCACCAGTATATCTTAAAACTGCTTCGGAGTGAAGTCATAATAGTCTGTCATTGATATGCGGAAGTTATACAGCGTCCTGCTAAACCACCCCTGCTCATAGTCACAATTGAAGTAGCCACACGTACGGTACGAGTGCAGCAGGTCAAACATCGGGATGGGCATTTTCCCCTCGAAGTATTTCATGTTGCACTGATTGAATGCAAGTTGCAAATTCTGTATGTTGGCTACCATAATCACTACCTCTTATGAACATCAGAAGACTTACTAATTTTGACAATGCCTTATGGCATATTATATAAACTTATTACAATGCGATGCGTAAACCAAAGTCTACCCATCTGTCATCAGGCCTGACTGATGAACGATTCCCCAATTCCGATGTAACATGTCGAAAACTAAAACTTCTTATTACTTTCGAGTCTGAATTTTTATCTCTAAAGATAGGGTTTCGCATAGCAGTAAGCATTGGATCAAAATCAAAGTCATCCTCGCAGAACTCGCAGACGTTTCCACTCATATCATAAAGGCCCAATTCATTAGGACGTAATTGTGCCACTGGTTTTATTTCCCACAAATCTTTTTTGTAGTTTTGAAAAAAATAGTTCCGAACCGAATCGTTCAATTTCTTGGCCTTAAAAAAATGGTGTGAATTGTAGAGATTCAACATGTCAATATCATTATAAGTTTGGGTATTTATACTGCCCCATGCTACTTTTAAATAATCATCAGAACCTGCATATTTGTAGCCTAAGCTATGTTTACCTCCAATTGCGGCATAAACCCACTGCGCCTCACTCGGCAAATGATACTGCTTTCCTGTTAACTTATTTAATTTTTCCAAGAAAAGCTTAGAATCCTTCCATGAAACACTATTAACAGGTAGCTGATTTCCTTTGAAAACAAATGTGCACGATGTCTTTCCCATCACCGCTTTCCATAGTTCTTGTGTTACTACAGTTTCTCCAATATAATAATCATCCAATGTTACCTTCTGAGGTTTTATCTCAATACTTAAAGGTTTTAAAAGTTCCTCCAATACCCTGTCTCTATTTGGGCTTCCATCTCCTTGTTCAAACATAGTGAAAGTGCCACCTTCCACTTTTATCATTTTAAATGAGACACCATTAACAGTCTCAACAAATGAATTACCTGACACATTCTCATTTGCTGATTTTGATGCTGGGGCCTTTTTAGGTTTAGCACTTTTGATGGAAGTTTTAGTTATGTTATGCAACCTTGACTCAACCACCATCATAACCTCTTCTACATCTTCTCCTTCCTTCTCTGCCCTACGTTTAATTATATTTCGCTTCTGTTCTGTAAGATTTCCATCTTGCAAAGCAGCAGAGATTAGTTCCTCTAATTTATCCGAATACATAGTCTATTCTTGTTTTTATTTCTCTAAAAAGGACATTATCCCATTATAAACCCAGGCCGCTGCGTTCTTTACCCAATCAAACACAGGTAAGCCTGTCCACTCTTGGATAAAATAAAGAGCAACAACTACCAAGATAATAACAGTAAGAGTATTATACTTTCCATTTTGGCCATCTCGATAGCCTTTCCGAAAATCACTTACAAATCCCATACTCTTGAATGATTAATAGTTACATTTTGCCATTTAATATTCAACAAACCAATATTCCTGTCACCGTTTCTTATATCCGCCACTCGACCGAACATAGCGAATAATGGGAGTATCATTGTTCCCCCAACTGTATGAGCCTGACACGGTTGCCGAACAATTATAACAACACTCTGCAAAACCACCACATATAGGCGGTTCCAAATTAAAAACTACTGGATTGCCACAATTAGGGCATGTTACTGATACTATCATATTACAATTAACTATCTAATCTTAACAACATATTTCTTCAAATCAAAACCATATTCGGCAAACAAGGCATCCATCTCAGCATAGTCTATCTCTTCTCTGAGCACACCAGCAATATAGTTTATGATTACGTAAGTTAATATAATCTCACAAGGGAACAGGTTTTTCGCATTTCTCTTATTAGCTTCATACTTTTGTTATACAATCCTCTGTAAATTAAGATTCGCTATCCTCTATACCTACATCATCTTCCACAGGACTTATACGCATTACAGAACATTTCTTACCAAATCGTAAGAACAATCCAACTAAAGTACTATGAACAGCACCTTCTGGAGTATTCTCTGTCTCAGGCATGACAAAATCAGCCAATCTACTTCTGTCTTTGTCCCCATCATCAGTATTGTCCTCAAGTTTAGCTTCAATTGCTAACAAATTGTCAACTCTACTATTGTACGCCCCTCTTGAATGAAAGAGTATATCACAACGAATTCTACCATCCCTAAGATTTGCTTCTTTTCTTGGAGCCTTAAGTCGATAGTATTCAATGTCAACATAATATCCTTTGAAATCTTTGAATTCATCCTGAAGATACATCGCCAATCTACCACAAACTGTCATCTCGTTCATTTTGCTTTCCAACAAAAATATATCATTTTTATAGAAAACCTTTATTGCCTTATAAACTTTACGGATGATATAGACTGATAAAGCTTTTGAAGCACTGTCTATTCGATCCTTATCAACATCACGAACTGCTTCCAGATAATCATTCAAGATCTTGGGATTCTCTTCAATAATCTTTATTTCTTTACTTGTTTTATCTTCCATTTGTCGACATCTTTAAAGTATTATTTTTCATTTCTGTTTTCAATAATCGAAATTGCCATAGGATAGAACTCTGGTCTTATAATATAAGGGCAAAACTCTCCAAACATTTGACTTGTTGTTAGCTCTCGACCTTGAATTTTAAAATGGCAGAACCCCATATCCAAATATTTATCTAAATCTTGTGGAAAAATATAGTTTGTTCCACTATAGTTGTCTTGTATCATGTTATTCTGAGAATCCGAAGGATTCATAATTCGTTTTATCTTAGGACACTCTTTATAGAACACTTCAGATTCACAATCGTCATCGCTGTCGTAATCCAACTGTCTCTTAGCTGAAAATTCCTGATGAAGCACTCTTGCACTACACCCTTTGGGACAAGTAGAGTTTATGAGTATTTCAACTTTACCTCTCTCGTGCATAGGAATACTATTGAGAAAATCAAAATTATAGTTGTAGTCATAATCAAGACAAACATACTTATAGTCATGATTAAATTCATTCAACTGCTCTTCACTGGAACGAAGACGCTTTGTTGTTGAGCTAACAAAGGACGATTTAGGATACTTGCTTCTTAAGTATTCTTCTAACATGGGCGAATTAACGACCACTTCTGGAGACAACTCCTTAAAAATATCCATAATCAAGTTACAATATCTATCGTGTAAGTCATATTCATTTAAAAAAGGATTTGTAAATATAAATCTTACCTTGACACCAATATTTGCATAAGTATCACATATGTTTTGTAGCTGTTTCTTGTCATAATAGACATTTGCCAATGCACGGCCACCATTCCAAACACATGTGGGAGAGCCAAACACGCTATCTATCACAACATTATCCTTTAACATACTCGGACAATTCTTTGCTGTCTGTAAAAAGACACTTATAAACCCAAAAGACTCAAACGCTCCACAGAGAAAAAAGTGAGTCTCTTGCTTGTAGCCATCGAAATTCCAATCTATTCGTCTTGCTGCCATATCATAATTGTACATACTTGAGAATTAACTATCAACTGTTATCAATAAGTGAATTTGGAACGTTTTCTGTACGAATAAAAACACCAATAATCCTTATTGCTGATTCTATATCTTCTTCCGAACACACTTCGTGGGGTGTATGCATGTATCTACAAGGAATTGAAACTACAGCCGTTTTAACGCCCCCTCCAGATAGTTGTATCACATTGGCATCCGTTCCTGTAGGATATGGACTTACTTCCACTTGGTACATTATTCTATGCTTGATGGCTATTTCTTCCAAGCTGTTGAATAGAGCAGGGAAAATATTGGGGCCATTCGCTATAACACTCCCTTTGCCTAACTTGATATCTCCATCGATAATAACATTCGTTGTAGGATAGTCAGTGGCATGTGTAACGTCTACGCAGATACAGATATCAGGATTTATCTGACGAGCAACAACAGAGGCACCTCTCATTCCTATTTCCTCATGGTTTGATGCAACAAAAAAAATATCCCAAGGTGTCTCTATTCCATGTAGTTGTTTTGCCAACTCTAATAGCACATTCAGTCCGACTTGATTGTCAAGGTATGAGCCAGTAACAAGCTTGTTTGGCAGTTCCACTAAGTCAGAGCAAAAATAGGCATAATCGCCATTACTGACCATTTGAAGGGCTTCTGAATGATTTCTGGCACCTATATCAATCCATAGATTATCATAAGTTACCTTACCGTTCTGTTCTTCTCTAATAAAGTGGATAGGCTTCTTACCTATGACACCTATAACCGTATTCCCCTCATGTTTTATAATAACCTTTCTCGCATGGAGAATTTGAGAATCTATGCTGCCAGCAGGCTTTACATAGAGGAAGCCGTTATCATCTATGTGAGAAACCATAAGGCACACAACGTCATAGTGGGCAACCAGCATTATACGATTCCCCACACCTTGTTTGTGAGCAATTATGTTATCAAGAGCATCTACGCGAACATCATCCACATATGACTTGATAGTCTTAGAGAATTCTTTTACTGACTTGTATCTATAATTCATTTTGGGGATATATAGTTATTATCTGCTTGTGTAAGAGCATGGGGAAAGGTAAACCATTCCCCATGCCATCAATCACAGTCATTAGGCAGCACGATAAGCGATACCGCAAGATGACTCATACAACTTGGGGCAACCGTTTGCTGTCATTACCTTAGATGCTGCGCTAACATTCAAATCTACTTTCATAGTCGTAAATGTTTAGGGGTTATAGTGATATTTCTTGGGGAACCACACTTACCCACCTACCTTTAATCTCGTATCGCTATAATCGTTTAGCGACATTTCTTTTCTTATCTTAGCCGGCATGAAGTCTGGCAACTCAGCCAAACGCTCTCGTAGTGTTTTCCCATTTAGAGGGTCATATCCTTGCATCATCTTTTGTGCGAGGTTATAACGTGCTTTTGCCATAGAACAGTTTACTTCTGATGCCTTCAATGGCGTACCATGTTCTATGAAGTTGTTTCCAGGGCATAGGTTGCAATATGCGCAGTAGTCATATCGTCCACACTCTTCGTAGTCACTCAGTTTTAATCCTCTCCAATACGCTAGCCCTTTATCGTTCTTGATAATATCCGATATACGTTGCTTCTTAATGTTTCCAAACAAAGCATGGAAAGCACAGCATGGTATAAGGTTCCCTTCCGGGGTTATACAGAAGGATTTATCACCTGCCCCACAGGGATTCTCATCCATCGGCTTCTGTTGTCCGCCATAGTTAGGAGCTTCCTTGCCTACATATAAGGCTATATTATCATCACGAAGGACTATTTCAAGTTGCTCTGGAGTCATTCGCAGATATTTACTGACACACTTGTCACCCTCAATGGAATCCGTCAGACTGATTTCAAACTGAGGCACTGCACCATATTGTTTGGCAATATCAGCCACCATGTAATACGACTTCACGTTGGGCCGCATCACACAACACTTCAGATTCATCGGAACACCTAAGGCCGATAGTTGGCGTACTACTGATATTGAACGCTCCCAAGAGCCTTTAATGCGGGTGATATAGTCATGCACTTCAGGGATTCCACTATAAATGGACACGCCTACCAAGCGAGGATAGTAATTTGCCAGCCTTTCAACATCATGGACTATCCGCTGACCATTGGTGAATACGTCGAAGGCTATACCTTTATTATATAGGTAGTCTATCAACTCCCACGCAAAAGATTTTGAAAACGGGTCGCCACCTGTCAAGCACACCTTGACAAGTCCCTGTTCATACAGGTCATCTATCAAATGTTTATACTCGTCAAGCGTCAGTTCCTCTCTATCGCCACGAGTGCTGACTTCTTCATCATTTCTTGTAGCCCCCTCGTTGTAGCAATGGATACACTTTTCACTACAGCGATAGGTCAGTTCAAACATCACACTCGTGATGCCGCCAACTTTCTCTGTATATAGCCTTTCGGCATTAGAGATTGCATAAGGAAGTTTCTCTTGAGAAGTTTTCTCTACCGTCTGTGTTTGTTGACAGTTGTATTCGCTAACTCGTCTGCGATAGTCTGCTATGATGCCGTCAGTTGGCAACACTGATGACACAATACCCATCTGTTCCAACTGCTGAAAGAACGGAGCGAGACTTTCCATCGCTATATTCAGCCGCTTAGCAATTTCCTCAAGATTCATCTCACCATTTTTGGGCGCAGAAAGTATTTCACCGATTACCATCGCCGAATAACTCTCAAAGAAATAACTCATGCCTGCAATCAAGTTATAGTAGATTGCAACCTGTTCTTTCTCATTATATCTCCCACACGTCCATACCGGGCGGTAATATTTATTGTTATCTGTCATTGGTTTTACCTCATACGTTATAAACAGGAAGGTGTGAGCCTCTCAGTCTATCCTACCGAAGGCTCTGGTAAAACCCGTAAAAAGATAATAGAAACAGCCCACACCCTTGGAGGATATATCGGATGTGAGCCAATAATGGCTGCACAATAATACATTCCTACCAAGAGGAGACGTATCGTCAATCACCTGTTTTACGTTTAAAGTTTACCAGACTTTTCGGTACAGATGAAAGCTAAACGCTTCCTTCAATGTTTATCGCCCATTGCTGAACGATGTAGCAAAGATAAGAAATATTTAGCAAACAACGCTCAATGTGGGCTGTATTTTAACAATAATTATTTCAGCGTCTGTATTTGCACAGTGCCGCCCTTGGACGTGAAGCGCATCTTGGAACCGTTGTAGTTCTTGGGATAGACGACGCAGATGTCGCCGGTGCCCTCCCAGATCTCTACGCCACCGTTGAGGCCGGTCTGTTTAAGTTCACCGTCATACCAAATCAGCATGCCACCATGACTCAAACAGTTGGAGGGTTGAGAGCCCTGAAAATAGGCTGTACCGTAGGTCCAGTCGGCCATAGCTGTAAGCATAAGGCCTGCAAAAACGAATAACAACAATAGTCTCTTCATCGTCTTCTTGTTTTAAAATGTTAGACATTCTTTCTGGCGGCAAAGGTAGGGATAAATATCGAAAAATGGAAGAAACGGCGCGACCATTTCTTCCATTTCACAATTGTTCATTATTTGGCAATGTTCCAAATAATTTGGGATATTTTTAAGGTTGGGCGTTAGCACGCATCTGGTTGAAGACAGAGGAAACCAAGGACTGGAAATGGTTCTCACAATCTTGGCGGATA
>Ga0310691_10000542_pt1 | contig 68808 bp, 40 predicted proteins | sample 176DNAGHGlowgp2_FD_203887 | JGI IMG/M metagenome (GOLD analysis project Ga0310691, IMG submission 203887) | Sheep rumen microbial communities from Palmerston North, Manawatu-Wanganui, New Zealand - 1766 DNA GHGlow gp2 (v2) (version 2) | ecosystem: Host-associated > Mammals > Digestive system >...
CATTGCCTGCACGCCCATCTTCATCAGTTATCTCTACCTGAGCCGCAAGGGTTCGACAATCTATGTGCACGACGAGAAACTCACCGACGAAGTGCGCGACTATCTTTCCGGCCTCGGCATATCCATTCTCCCCTACGAGGAGGCTGCCAATTGCCCCTATCGCACAATGGTCGGCCCCAACCCCATCCCGCTCATGAAGGGCATCAAAAATGCCGTAGAGATCGAAGGCTACAAGTCGGCCCTGTTGAAGGACGGCATAGCCCTCACCCGCTTCTACCATTGGCTGGAAGACACCCTGATGCATGGCAAGGCATTCTGCAACCAGTGCGACGATACCTCCTGTGCCAGGAGAGCCCTCACCGAGATGGACCTGGTGCAGAAGCTCATCGACTTCCGCAGCGAACAGCCCCTCTACCGCGAAGAGTCGTTCCCGGCCATCGTCGCCTGGAACGAACATGCCGCTATGCCGCATTATGAGCCTTCAAAGGAACACGACACGCCCATCGTCGGCGACGGACTGCTCCTCATCGACACGGGCGGACAATACTTCGATGGCACCACCGACATCACCCGCACCATCGGTGTGGGCAAGGTGAGCGATGCCATGAAACGCGACTACACGCTGGTGCTGAAAGGACACATCCGTCTGGCTCGCGCCGTCTTCCCTCGCGGCACACGCGGCGACCAGCTCGACGCCCTGGCACGCATTGACCTCTGGCGCGACGGCAAGACCTATCGTCACGGCACCTCGCACGGCGTAGGACATTACCTGGGCGTACACGAAGGTCCCGAGTCAATTCGCATGGAGCACAATCCCCAGGTGCTGTGCGACGGCATGATCTTCTCCAACGAGCCCGCCATCTATCTGGGCGGCAAATACGGCATTCGTCATGAGAACCTGGTGCTCGTGCGCCCCTTCGACGTGGCCACCGATGCACCCGATGCCACTCCCTGCGACCCGACGGAGCAGGGCGAGTTCCAGTGCTTCGACACACTGACGCTATGCTACATCGACACCTCGTGCGTCGTCAAGGACATGCTCGACAAAGACGAACTGGCTTGGCTCAACGAGTACAACCAACGCGTCTTCGACACCGTTTCGCCCCATCTTGACGAAGCCGACCGCACCTGGCTCGAAGAGAAGTGCAAGGCTCTCTGACGCCAGAACTGCCCCATCAAACAGAAATAACCATACTTATTTTTATGAATTCTTCAAAGAGACTACTCTGGTCCACGCTTTTGGCGCTTCTCATCGCACAGGCAGCGATGGCGAATGCCGAACAGCGGTTCCGGTATTACGACCACATCACGTTCTACGATGTCTATGCAGGCACCGTAAGTCCCAATGACGCACCGGTTCCCGAAGGCATCTATCGCCTCAACAATTCGCGCTACGCCACCCTACTTCCTGCTGAAGATCTCGACAGGATGGGCGACACGTTGCGCCTCGAGGTCAGCATCAGCGCCCTTTGCGACAACTACGACCGCATCGGTTCGGTCGATCTGGTGCTGATGTCGCGCGATTCGCTCACCTACAACGACTGCGTGCACGTCAAGCCCAACGGAGGGAAGTACTCCGGTCGCCTCGGCGACACCGACCCGAGCATCCAGCGCATCGAGATCGGACGATTCATCACCCCGTTCATGGACAAGAACAAGGGTGTCGATGTGCCCTACTCGTGGGACATCTCCTTCCTCTCGCCCCTGCTGCACGACAAGGCATTGCGCGACACGATGAACCTCTGGCTCGAATTCCACCTCGAAGGCGTGCCCTACGCTGCCAACACACAGATTGCGGGCTGCTCAGGCCGCAACGACGTGTTTGCCGGCACGCTCGACATCGTCACCAGCGACACGTCCGACGACAAGCCCATGCAACGACAACTCACCCTGCCCCTCGCCTACGAACGTTATCTGAACTCCTACAGCAAGGGTCACAGCGACGAGGAAGGAACCACCGTGGCACATTACCAGGTGCATCTCGACGAAGCCATGAGCGACGCGATGTTCCTGATGGTCAACTCCAACCACGGCGCCAACTCAGGGGGCGAGGAATACAACCGCCGACTGCACTACGTCTGGGTCAACGAATGGATGGCAATGGTCTATCGTCCCGGCCGCACCTCCTGTGAACCCTTCCGAATGTACAACACCCAGGCCAACGGCATCTACGGCTCGTCCACAATGACCGACGAAGCCTGGCAGTCGTTCAGCAACTGGTGTCCGGGCGATGTCATCGACAACCGCATCATCCACCTCGGAGCCATTCCCGCTGGCGACTATGACTTCCGTCTGATGGTGCCCGATGCCGTCTTTAACGACAATCAGGGCTATTTCCCCTTCTCACTCACCTTCTTCGGTGTGCAGGAAGGCGATATCGATGGACTCAAAGCCATCATCGAAGAAAGTCAGCCTTCCTCGCATATACGCTGGGACGGCGACCGCCTGCTCATCGACAGCCCCGGCAAGCACGTCACCGAATGGACCCTGCTGAATGCCGCAGGTCAGCGCATCATGGTGCAAAACGGAGCTGTGAGCGAAATCAAGATGTCAAACCACCCGACCTCGGTCTATATCCTCCTCATGCTGATGGACGATGGCACCACCGAGTTCCACAAATTCTTCAAGAGATGAGGACGTTCTTTAAATATAATATAATGTGTGACGCTGCATCTTTGCTCCGACACCTTGTGCTGCTGCTCCTGCTGGTCATCTCTGCCGAAAACGCATCGGCACAACTCACCCTGGGCTATTGTGACGAAGAGGGATACACGTCAAGCCTTACCAATAACAGCACCACAGCGACCATCTCGTGCGCTATGGGCCTCACCCCCGCCCTGCAGGCCGACTATACGTTCTGTTCCATCAGTTACCTTCGCATCTTGCTCACCGCGCCCGAAAACCTCACTTCGTTCAAAGTGTGGCTACGAAAGGACTTGAACGACGTCGAGGACCTCTCTGCCATCGACATCGAGCCATCGACTTTGGTCGAAGGATGGAACGACATCACCCTCCCCGACAGCATCCGCCTCACGGGCGCTGAAACCTATTACTGCGGCTACTCCTACCGGCAAAGCGTCAAGACACGCATTCCCCTCAGCGGAACAAAAGGGACAGACGAATCGTTCTACGTCTCGACTGGTGGCACGTGGCGCGACATGAGCGACCGCTATGCACCCATCTGCATTCGTGTTGGTCTGAGCAGCAACTATCAGTACGCCATGGAACTCCTCGACCTGCGCCTCGATCATCGCTGGTTCGACATCCACAGCGAAGGGGACTCCATCGTCCTGCGGGGCAGCATACGCAATCTCGGCAGCGATCCGCTGCATCAGTTCCGTGTGACTGTCGAGGAAGCCAACCTTAACCGCCACGAGGCCACGTACGACTGTGCCAGCACAGGTTTCGGCTATTCCGTTCCCTTCGAATTCAGTTTCCCGCGCAGCGGAAACATCACTTCCACCAGTCCCGACATCCCCATCCGCCTCGCCATTTCCCAACCTAACGGGCAGGAGAACCAATGCGACCACGCGACCCGTCGGACGCTCTACTACGAATTGGGTGAAAGCAATCCCGACCCGCAGACAGCGCCCACCAACCTGCTCATCGAGGAGTTTACCAGCGAAGACAACGGTTATGCCCCCGCGGGCCAGACTCACCTCCGCAACAGCATCGAGCTGGCGCTGCAACGCATCCCCGACGCCCATCCCGACGTCATCATCCTCAGCCGTCACGAGGGCTATGGTCCTGCCGATGCCTGGCGCGTAGCAGGCTCCGACTACAAGGCCTCGTTTTTCGGGCCCGAGGAGCTCACTTTTGCCCCTGCTGCCATGGTTTGCCGCAACGGTCTGCCCTTCTCCACCACACTCGACGAAGACTCCATCGCACAGTTGATTTCCGAGCGTCTGAATGTACAATATGGCAGCATCAGGTTCGACCAGGCTACGTTCGATGCCGACACCCGTACCGTGTCCGCCACCCTCACGACACACCTATATGGCGTCTCGGCCTACCGCAATCCCACCCTGGTGGTCTGCGTCAAGCAGGACAAGGCAGCATCTGTTGCACAAAAGAACTATTATCCAACGCTTTACGACAGCGACTGGCAGCGCGATGTGGTGCGCAGTTACATCCCCCTGCCCCACGAGGGCCGCCTGCTCGGCGATGCCGATTCCGAAGCCGTTGCCGCCGGTCTGGTCCAGGTTTCCGACTGCGTCGACAGGCAGTTCACGGTTAGCCGAACCCTGCCTTCCGACATCACCTCGAAGGAGGGTCTCTCGCTCGTCGCATACATTTTCGACAATAACTACACCGACCAGATCATCGCCGTTTCTCTGTCAAAATTCTGAAAAACTTGACATATATGAATGACAAATCGCCCCGCAAAGAGGCGATTTTTTATTTTTTTTATAAAAAAATCGTGCAAACGTTTGCACATTTGTTGGAAATCCCCTATCTTTGCATCGTGTTTTTCATGGTATTAGATTTAAGGTAATGTGAATTCGAGCCGTCGCGATGACGGTTCGGATTTTTTTATTGGCCCACCTCCCAATTGTTAATTGTTAATTATTAATTGTTAATTGTTAATTGTCTTATCATTTCCACCGCCTTGTCCATGATCCGATAGAGTTCTTCGACCGTCTCGGCACGAAGCATGGCGATGCGTGTCTCCCTGAAGTTCGGAATCCCCTTGAATATGGGGGTGGCAGCCAGGTGACGGCGTATGTGCAGGATGCCGCGATATTCGTCAATACGCGCCACGCTCTCCTCCACCTGGTGTTTCAGGGCCATCACGCATTCGTCGAGCGGGATGGGAGGCAGTTCCTCGCCCGTCTCGAGCAGGTGCTTGATTTCCTTGAATATCCACGGCCGTCCGAAGGTGGCACGTCCCACCAGGATGCCATCGACACCCGTTTCCTCGAAGCGCTGCTTGGCAATCTGTGCCGATGTGACATCGCCGTTGCCGATGATGGGAATGTGGATGCGCGGATTCTGCTTCACCTCGCCGATCAGCGTCCAGTCGGCTTCTCCGGTGTACATCTGCGAACGCGTGCGCCCATGGATGGCCAGTGCCTGGATGCCGCAGTCCTGCAACTGCTCGGCCAGCGTGGTGATGATCTTGTGCTCGCAGTCCCAGCCCAGACGCGTCTTCACGGTCACCGGCAGATGCACGGCATCGACCACGGCACGCGTGATTTCGAGCATCAGCGGGATGTCACGCAGCATTCCTGCACCGGCGCCCTTGCCGGCCACGCGCTTCACGGGGCAGCCGAAATTGATGTCGATGATGTCCGGCCGTGCCTGTTCCACAATCTTGGCAGCCTCGACCATCGATGGCACATCGCGCCCGTAGATCTGTATCACCACAGGTCGCTCCTCTTCCAGCACACGCAGCTTCTTCATCGTCTTGTCGATGCTGCGTATCAGGGCATCAGCCGACACGAATTCCGAATAGACCATGTCAGCGCCGAAGTGACGGCACTGCAGGCGAAAACCCACGTCGGTGACGTCCTCCATCGGCGCCAGCATCACAGCCCTGTCGGGCAACGTTACATTTCCAATCTTCATATATTAATTAGGGGTTAATCCAAAATTGTTAATTGTTAATTGTTAATTATTATTTTTTAATTGTTAATTGTTAATTATTAATTTTTAATTGCAAAAATTGCTATTTTGATAGTGCAAAGATAACTATTTTTGTGCAATATTGCACATTTTGAATCGAAGAAATTGGTATTTTTATAAAAAATAAATATATTTGCACCGATAACTATGAAGAATTGCCCTGCGAGATGGGCATATAGTGCCAACAAATCAACCAAAATCAATATTATTAACAACAACAACTATTATCTATGTGGTTAACATCTTCGTCAATCGGTCGTAAGGTGGTAATGAGCGTCACTGGTGCATGCCTTGTGCTCTTCCTCACCTTCCACATGCTGATGAACCTTGTTTACGTGTATGATGTCATGGTAGGCACACCTGCTGGCGGACATTACTACGACAAGGTCTGTGAATTCCTGGGCACCAACTGGTACGCGCTCCTCGGTACTGCTGGTTTGGCTCTGCTCGTTGTCATCCATTTCATTTATGCCTTCATCCTGACCTTCCAGAACTGGAAAGCACGTGGCAACGATCGTTATGCCATTTCCGGCAAGCAGCCCGTACACTGGGCAGCCAAGAACATGCTTGCACTCGGCGTAATCGTCGTTTGCGGCCTTCTCGTACACCTCTACAATTTCTGGGCTAAGATGATGTTTGCTGAGCTCGCTGGCGTTCACGGCACTTATGCTCCTACCGCCGGTTTCGATTGGATCACCAACACCCTTTGTGACCCCATCCTCTGTGTCATCTACCTCATCTGGTTCTGTGCTCTCTGGTTCCACCTCACCCATGGTATCTGGTCTTCGATGCAGACACTCGGACTCAATGGTAAGGTATGGCTCAATCGCTGGATCTGCATCAGCTACATTTGGGCTACTGTTATCTTCTGTGGCTTCGTCCTCGTGCTCATTGCAGCCATTGTTCAGGCAGGAGGCTTCCACAGCATTTGCTGCTAACTAATCTAATAATCTAAAATCCATAAACAGTAATTCATACTATGGCTATTGAACACATCATGGATCCCGCGCTCAGCCGCATCCCTGAGGGAAAGCTTGCTGACAAGTGGACGAACTATAAGGCACATCAGAAACTGGTGAATCCAGCCAATAAGCGTAAACTCGACATCATCGTCGTAGGTTCAGGCCTCGCTGGTGGTGCTGCCGCTGCCACCCTTGGCGAAATGGGCTTCAAGGTAAAGTGCTTCTGCATCCAGGATTCTCCTCGTCGTGCCCACTCCATCGCTGCACAGGGCGGTATCAACGCTGCCAAGAACTATCAGAACGACGGTGACTCGGTCTATCGTCTGTTCTACGACACCATCAAGGGCGGTGACTACCGTGCTCGTGAGGCCAACGTTTATCGTCTGGCTGAGGTATCGAACAACATCATCGACCAGTGCGTAGCACAGGGCGTTCCTTTCGCTCGTGAATATGGTGGCACCCTCGCCAACCGTTCGTTCGGTGGCGCTCAGGTATCACGCACCTTCTATGCCAAGGGTCAGACAGGCCAGCAGCTGCTGCTCGGCGCCTACTCTTCACTCAACCGTCAGATCGAGAAGGGCAACGTCACCATGTACGCTCGCCGCGAGATGCTCGACGTCGTCCTCATCAAGGACAAGGAGGGTGTTGAACGTGCACGTGGTATCATCTGCCGCAACCTTGTTACCGGCCAGCTCGAGCGCTACTCCGCTCACGCAGTTGTTGTGGCTACCGGTGGTTATGGCAATGCCTACTTCCTCTCCACCAACGCCATGTCGTGCAACGGTGGTGCAGCCATCCAGATCTATCACAAGGGCGCTATGTTTGCCAACCCCTGCTACGCTCAGATCCACCCCACCTGTATCCCCGTTCACGGTGACATCCAGTCGAAGCTGACCCTTATGTCCGAGTCACTCCGTAACGACGGTCGCATCTGGGTTCCCAAGAAGCTCGAGGATGCCAAGCGTCTGCAGCGTGGTGAGATTCGTGGTCACCAGATTCCCGAAGAGGATCGCGACTACTATCTCGAGCGCCGTTATCCTGCATTCGGCAACCTCGTTCCTCGCGACGTAGCTTCACGTGCTGCCAAGGAGCGCTGCGACAAGGGCTTTGGTGTCAACAGCACCGGTCTCGCCGTATTCCTTGACTTCTCCGACGCCATCAAGCGCCTCGGCAAGGATGTGGTAGCCGACAAGTACGGCAACCTCTTCCAGATGTATCAGAAGATCACCGACGACAACCCGTACGAGACTCCAATGATGATCTATCCTGCTATCCACTACACCATGGGCGGCATCTGGGTTGACTATGAGTTGATGACCACCATCAAGGGTCTGTTCTGTGCAGGCGAAGCCAACTTCTCCGACCACGGTGCAAACCGCCTCGGTGCATCTGCCCTTATGCAGGGTCTCGCCGACGGTTACTTCGTTCTGCCTTACACGCTCCAGAACTATCTCGCCGACCAGATTCAGGTTCCACGCTTCTCGACCGATCTCCCCGAATTCAAGGAGGCCGAGGATGGCGTTCGTGCCAAGATCGAGAAGATCATGGCCGTACAGGGCAGCCGCACTGTCGATTCCATCCACAAGGAACTCGGTCACATCATGTGGGAGCACGTCGGCATGGGTCGTACCAAGGCTGGCCTCGAAGAGGGCCTCAAGAAGCTCGGTGAGCTCCGCAAGACCTTCTGGAAGGAAGTCTATGTTCCTGGTGAAGCCAACTCACTCAATACCGAGCTCGACAAGGCCATCCGTCTGCTCGACTTCATCGAGATCGGCGAACTCATGGCACGCGACGCCCTCCATCGTGAGGAGTCCTGCGGTGGTCACTTCCGCGAGGAGCACCAGACCGAGGAAGGCGAAGCTAAGCGCGACGACAAGAACTTCATGTACGTAGGCTGCTGGAAGTACATGGGCGAAGGCAAGGAGCCCGAACTCTACAAGGAGATGCTCGACTACCAGGAGATCAAGGTACAGACACGTAACTACAAGTCATAATTCACCCTTTTAAATAATTAGCAACTATGGGAAAAGAAAGTTTTCTGAACGTAAACGTTAAAGTTTGGCGTCAGCGCGGCCCAAAGGAGAAGGGCGAATTCAAGACCTATCGCGTTGAGCACGTTTCGACCGAGATGTCGTTCTTCGAGATGATGGACACGCTGAACGAGCAGCTCATCAACAAGCACGAGGAGCCCATCGTCTTCGATCACGATTGTCGTGAAGGCATCTGCGGCACCTGTTCACTCTATATCAACGGCCGTCCACACGGCATCGACGACGCCATCACCACTTGCCAGCTCCATATGCGCAAGTTCAAGAACGAGGAGACCATCACCGTTGAGCCATGGCGCTCGGCAGGCTTCCCCGTCATCCGCGACCTGATGGTCGACCGCTCTGCCTTCGACAAGATCCAGCAGGCTGGTGGCTACACCTCCATCAATTGTGGTGCAGCTCAGGATGCCAACGCCATCCTCATCTCGAAGGTCGATGCCGACGAGGCTATGGACTCTGCTTCCTGCATCGGCTGCGGCGCTTGCGTTGCTGCCTGCAAGAACGGTTCTGCTATGCTCTTCGTCAGCGCCAAGGTGAGCCAGTTCGCTCTCCTGCCACAGGGCAAGGTCGAGGCTGCACGTCGTGCCAAGGCAATGGTAGCCCGCATGGACGAACTCGGATTCGGTAACTGCACCAACACCCGCGCCTGCGAGATGGAGTGCCCCAAGAGCGTGAAGATCTCCAACATCGCACGTCTCAACCGCGAGTTCATCAAGGCCAAGCTTGCCGACTGATCATCGATCCCCGCTTCTCCATCCGAGAAGAAACACTGATATTACGGCTCCCGAAAAGAATTCGGGAGCCGTTTTTGGTTCTATCTTTCACCCCAACAATAGTTTTTGAGTCGAAAATTTGGAATACTGCAAGAAAAGCCGTATCTTTGCACCGGTTTTAATGCAAAAATAAGAATATTTTTGCTTTGGAGTTAACAGGAGATAACAGGAGTTAGCGCTATCGCGCGAAGTTAACGGACAAATGTCCCTATGGCTCCAGTTTCCATAAGACGCTTCTCTCGGACGTGACCGAACGGGAACAAGCTATCGTCCGCTAACTCCCATTAACTCCCGCTAACTCCCATTAAATTTTTAAACATATGAGATATTTTGGTAATTTATTCTGGGGCGCTCTTCTACTGATGCTTGGCATCATCGCCCTCCTTTGGGCCACCGATGTAATCGAAAATATTGCATTCCTCAAGGTTTGGTGGCCAATGTTCATCATCATCCCGTGTGCAATTCGTCTGATGTTCGCTCCCGACAAGATCATGTCGCTGCTCGGTCTCGGCATCGGTGTAGTTCTCCAGCTCTACCGTTGCGGTCTCATCGAGGACTTCAAGACCACCGCAGCCATCACTGGCGCAGTAGCCCTCATCATGATTGCCCTGCAGGTTCTGACCCGTGGTGGACGTATGCCGAGAGGTGGACACCGCTAATTTAAAACAAGAGCGGCTGGCTTCACAGCCCGCCGTCCTCAAACACACATGAATAGCTAAATAATTTTATAAACACACACTATCTTATAACCAAACTTTAAATCTTAATTTTCACATATAAGATGATATCTAGATCCGGAAGTTTAATCTTCGCGGGTCTTTTTTTCTTTTTTGCGGTGCAAAGATAAAGACTTTTTTCCAAACAACAAAGTACAAATGTAGCAAAATATTTAGATTTTGTGCAAAAAATCAAAAAAACAACATTTGTGGCCCATATATGTAACAAATTTTGACTCGAAAAAGTCAGGAATTGCACAAGATTGTACGAATTTACACCCACTTTGCGCAACATTTTTCATTTTCGAAGCAAATAATTTCCCCAACTGGACGCGATAATTTGGAAATCTCAGAAAAGAATCCTATCTTTGTACCCTCAAAAAACGAAAAAGATGGTATATCTACTCGATTCGACAATAGGCTTTCCCGATCCGAAGGAAGGCGAACCCGATGGACTGTTTGCCGTGGGCGGCGATCTGAGCACCGAGCGTCTGCTGCTGGCGTATAGCTGGGGCATCTTCCCATGGTATGCCTTCCGTGCCGAAGACACCTGCCCCGAGCTCATCGACCCCGCCACGGGCAAGCCCTACATCCAGTGGTGGTGCCCGATGAAGCGCTTCGTCATCTTCCCCGACGAGATCCACGTCTCCCACTCCATGCACCAGGAGCTCAACAAGGTCAAGCGGGGGGAACTGCGCGTCACCGTCAATGCCGTCTTCGAGCAGGTTATCGACCAATGCGGCACGCTGCGTGAGGAAGGCATGGGCGCCTGGCTCGGTCCCGAGATGAAGGAAGCCTACATCCGGCTGCACGAGATGGACTATGCCTCCAGTGTTGAGGTCTGGAAGGGCGAGTCGCTCGTTGGCGGTCTCTACGGTGTTACCTTGGGCAGCGGCTTCTTCGGCGAAAGCATGTTCTCGCTCATCCCCAGCGCCTCAAAAATTGCCCTCGTCATGCTTGCCCGCCTCATGAAGCAGCTCGGCAACTCCCTCATCGACTGCCAGTTCGAGACACCCCACCTCAAGACCATGGGCGGCCGATATATCGACTATGACGAATACCTGAAACTCATACGAAAGAAGAGCTGGGAATAGTAAAATGAAAAGATGAAAAGAAAATACGAAGGCGCGGCATCAACCGATGTCACGCCTTTCAAATATATTTGTTAAACACTCTAAGTTACTAATCTCAACGACGCTCCATGAACATGGTACGGAGTCTCAGTGCGATGGAGGAGAGGATAATCGTGGCGAAGAATGCGATAGCTGTCATAGGAGTATATTTTTATTGTTAGTACTTTTGATTTTTCTCACTGCAAAGATAGGCCCTATTCTCTAACCCTGCAAGTTTTTTCCTCACTTTTTGCATCAGACATAGCGACAGGTCAATAGTATGGCGACAGGTATTGGGAGCACCCTTTGTTTTGTCGCGTCGAACCACGTTTTGCAGCTTTTTTTGCAAGTTATTGTACTTCAAAACGAAATGGAGCGCCTACGTTCGTAGACGCCCCATTTACTTGAGAATGTTGTGTGTCTGTGAACGTAGGTGCTCCATCTGCTATAGAATAATGTGCATCGATGAACGTGGACGTACAATTTCTTGCAGAATAATGTGCATCAGTTAACGTTGACGTACAATCTGCTGCGGATTATTGTTCATCTACGAACGTGGACGTACAATTTCTTGCAGAATATTGTTCGTCTACGAACGTTGACGTACAATTTACTGGGGAATAATGTCTATCTGTAAACATGGACGCACAGTTTACTTCCGAATGTTGTGCATCTGTGAACGTTGACACACGATTTGCTGCAGAGTGTAGTTCGCCTACGAACATAGACACACAATTTCCTTTTTTTTGTTGTTCACCTACGAACACTGGCGTACCATTTCCTGCAGAATGTTGTACGTCTATGAACTTTGGGGGAACATACCACGATTGGAAATAGGTTTTCGGATTTGCCGAGCAAATAATAATACATGGCAATTCGCAGTAATTCGTGTTTTCTCTCCAATTTTCGTTCGCATCAGGCACTCTGTCGGCCGACAGAGTACTCAATCCAATTGCGGAAGTACTATGACGGCCGTCACGATGCTTTATTCGGTAGGAGCGAGTACTCTGACGCGCGACAGAGTACTCTATTCAACTGCGGAAACACTCTAACGACCGTCACGATACTCTATCCAGCCGAGGCATAGCCAATCTTGGCCAAGAATGGTCATTCTCCGAACTAAGCAAGCACTCTGTCGCGCGTCAGAATGCTCTATCCGGTAGCAGCGAGTACTCTGTAGCCCATCATAATGCTTTCTCCAACTGCGGAAACACTCTGTCGGCCGTCAGAGTACCGTATCCTGTTGGACGAAGCATTCTGTCGCCCGTCATAATGCTTTCTCCAATTGCGGAAATACTCTGTCGGCCGACAGAATGCTTGATTACATTTCATAATGTCATTCTTCTAGTCAACCCAGTTTTTTCGAAAATTAAACGTTAGGTTAGGGGTGGTTACCCTAACTTTTTAAATATTCTACAAAAAAAAAATACAAAAAAGAATTTTAATTTATTTCAAATATTATAGTATTGCCCTATTATCAAGTGAAATATATCCACTATTTCTCTGATGGCACATATCGTCCATACGAATATAAGGGCAATATCGTGGAAGTGGCTGAAGCATGTTTCAATCAGTTGAAAGCTGAAATCAAACAGAGGGAGTTCGTCTTCGGGTTATTCCGCGAATACGTTGAGGATTATTCCGAAATCGTCATTCGCGAGTTGCTTGTCAACGCTTTGGCTCATAGAGATATAAGCCGTCAGCAGATAGTCGAGATTCGCAAATATGATGATGGAGGATACCTTGAAATAGAAAGTCCTGGACCTTTCCCTGATGGTGTGACGGTGAATAACTATTTGCGAAAGACCAATCCACGTAATCCCAATGTAATGGACATCCTGCGTGAAATCGGATTGGCAGAAAAAGCAGGAAGTGGCTTCGATAAGATTTTCACAGACTTGTTGAAAAAAGGTAAGGCATTGCCAATACCTGAAGAAACAGAAAGCTCAGTTATCTTCCGCATTAAGGCCGAAATTAAGATGGAAAAACTCATCGAATTATCGTTACTCTATGAGAACACTACAGGGCGTGCGCTGAAGTTGGACCAGCTATTTGTGTTATCAGAGATAGTAAAGCGAGGAAAGGTAACATTGGCAGAGTTGGCAGAAACACCCAATATCAGCCAATATCGTTTACAAACTATCTTGGATAACTTGCAGGAATTGGAATTTATTGAATCTACTGGTAAAACTTCAGGATTAGTCTATATCCTTCATATCAGTAAGCGAAGAAGTACGGAGGATAAAATTGACTACGTGAAGAGAAAAAAACAGAATAAGGCACGCCAGAAAGAGGCCATCCTCAGGTATTTGGACTCCATAGAAACTATCAACAATACCGAAGCGCGCGAATTATTAAAGTTGCAAGTCAAAGATCGTTCAATGGTATCACGCTTGTTTGCAGAATTGGTCAAAGAAAACGAAATTGTTCAAACGGAAGAAAGCATACCAAACAACGTGAAATACAGAAGAATACGCAAATAACCCGTTTGCATTTCTGTTTGCATTTCGTTTGCAAAAACAGAAAGTTGCAAACAACAAACAATAATTGATTGAAATTAGTGCTTTTTTCAATTTCGGGGTGACTTTTGGAAGAAAACCACGAATTTTTGCCTTGACTTTTGGATAAATTCTATATTTTTTTGCCTTGACTTTTGGAAGAATTTAGAAAATTGAACGCGCGACAGGGTGCTTCCAGTTGGATGATGGAGCACGCTGTCGCGCGTTTTGGGGGATGATTGGATTGCTTGAATCAGAAACTTTCAATCAGAATACCGACCACTCGAAGAGGCCGCAGGATGCATCGCCAGGCTGGTCGATCTCGAGGCGGACGGCGGTGGTTTCGACAGGATCGAACTGAACCGTATTTGCCACACCCTTCTTGCAGGTGTATCGGTCGGCACCCGTCACTGGGGTCCACTTACCATCGGCCGACTTGTAGAGGATGCGCCACCCGGCAGGAACCTTGCAACCACCCCATGGAGAATCATCGAACCAATAGACTGTGGAACTCTGCACGGTGTGGGCTTCGGGGAAATGGTATTCGATCCATTCCGTGCCGCCCTGCTTGGGCCAATAATGATAGTAGGGCACGCTGCGATCCTCGGGACCCTTGGGAACCAGGCGGTCGTTGATGGCACCCAGACCAGCCACCTTGTGCGAAGCCTTGACGGTGGAACGCGAAGCCAATGTGGGAGGCATGGCTGGAGAGCAGGCACGGAGTTCCTGAGGAATCCAGACAAGCATCGAGCCGCGTCCACGATGATTCCAGGCATAATAGGGGATCAGATTGAGGCGCACCGGCGTAGCAGCAAGTTCGCCTTCATCGTTGAACTTGAGCACCTGCGCCGAGGTGGAAAGCATCTTGACTGGATACTTGTCGAGAATGGTCTTATTCTCAAGATTGAATACAGGCGTCTGGTTGATGAGGACGCTGCGCACATCGAAACCAGGATTGTCGGGCCATTCGGCACAATAGACCAACGGACCGCGCTCCACGCTGACACGTCCCAAATCGGCCTCGACCTGGGCATTTGCCTTCACGACGCGTGCCTCCATATCGAAGTGGATCTGCACCTGGTCGCCCTTCTTCCACTTGCGGGAAATGACGGCATAGCCATTCTGGAGATCGGCATTGCTGACGGGATAATCCTCGCCATTGACCTGCAGGCGATAGCCGAGACGCTTGCCGTCGGCGTACTGATAGAGGTCGCTGGGAACCACCTGATTGCGCACCCAACCCGGGATGCGGATGTTGAGGGCAAAGTCGCCACTACCCTTCTTCACTGTCAGCACGACATCGCCCTCGTAGGGATAGGCAGTCTCTTGCTGCAAGGTGAGGGCACGCTTGCCGACCTTCAGGGTTGCCGTATTGCCCATAAAGAGATTCACAAAGACATTGTCGTCCTTCACAGCATAGATATAGCCAGGGAGCGAAGGGATGAAACGGCAGATGTTGGAAGGACAGCAAGCGCAGCCGAACCAAGCCTGACGCTGATGCTGACCGATGGACTCGAGCGGATTGGGATAGAAGAACGAACCGCCATCGAGCGACACGCCCGAGATCAGACCGTTGTAGAGCGTGCGTTCGAGCACATCGTAATACTTCGACTCACCATGGAGCAGGAAGAGACGATAGTTGACATAGACGTTGCCGATGGCCGCACAGGTCTCGCAATAGGCACTCATGTTGGGCAGTTCGTAGTTCTTGCCGAAAGCCTCACCACTGGAAGTGGCACCGATGCCGCCCGTGATGTAGTATTTCTTCTCGACGATATTGTCCCAGATGCGGTCGATGGCGTGGATATAGGCGGTGTCGCCCGTGAGGGCAGCCACGTCGGCCATACCCGAATACATATAGGTGGCACGCACGGCATGGCCTACAGCCTCGTCCTGCTGCACGACGGGCTTGTGAGCCTGCGAATACTCGTCGGTGCGGGTGGTATAGCCACGCTTGTCGAGGAAGAACTTGGCCTGCTCAAGATATTTGGTCTCACCCGTCACCAGGTATAGTTTTGCCAAAGCCATCTCGGCAATCTGATGACCGGGCACACGCACCTTCTGATCGGCACCCTCGCCAATCTCGCGACAAACGCAGTCGGCGTAGGCACGCGCGATGTCGAGGAACGAGGTCTTGCCCGTGGCCTGATAGTGGGCGATGGCACCCTCGACCATATGACCGAGATTGTAGAACTCGTGGCTCAAATCCTCGACGAGGTCCCAACGATGTTCGCCTGCCCACTCGTGCGGATGCAGGGGATTCATGGTGCGCGAAGTGTAGAGATAGCCATCGGGTTCCTGGGCTGCCTTCATGATGGCGATGACACTGTCCATATAGACCTGAGCAGGGACCACGTCGGTGCGGCCATGACGGTCGATGGCAAGCTTGAGGTCGGGGAAAGTCTGCAAAAGGTAGGAACAGCCTTCGATGGTCTTATAGACATCGGTATCGTCGAAGGCAAGGCCTCCGACATGCACCGTGTCGGTATTGACACCCTGCAGATGCTGGGCGGCAATCTCGAAGTTGCGGTAACGTCCCGTCTCCTCGCATTTGGAGAAAGCGAGCGGCACGGTCACCTCGCGACTGGCTTCGAGACGCTGGCCCCAGAAGGTGCCGGGCGTGATCTTCACACTGGTGAACGGAACGGGATTGATGGGATAGCCACCACTTTGGGTCTGTGCCAGCACGGGAAGGGCGACAAGGGCTATCAGGGGAAGAAATTTGCGCATATGATAAAAATTAAGAATTTGCTGAGGGGGTAGAACTTCTAGAGGATCTAGAATATCTAGAGAATCTAGAGGATCTAGAAAATCTAGAGAATCTAGAAAATCTAGACTATCTAGAATTTCTGGCTAATTTATTTCCTAATCAAAGTCAGACTGTGCAGATAGCCGGTGAAGGGCCATTCGCGCTCGGCATTGCGGCCGAGAAGGACGCGCTGGACGGGCTTGACCATGATCTGGATATCCTTTTCGCTGATGAGCACGTCGTTGATCCAAACCTTTTCGATGCGGCCATCGAAATCGACAACCACGTGCTGCCAACGGCCTTCGAGGGTCTTCATGTCTTTATAGCCCACATCCTCGTACCAGCCGTAATGGTTCACGACGCCGCAACGAGGCTCGGTGCCGTTGACGAGCATGATCTTCTCAAGTTCGTCGTGCGAGGAAGTGAAGTCGGCCACGCACTCATTGAGCTGGATGGTGGGGTTGTAGAGTGTGGCTTCGAGATGATAGGGCACATTGTCGCGCCAAAGTTCAGGCATCGGGAAATCGGAAGCAAAGATGGTGGCACTGTCGAAAGGCAATGCCTTCGTGCCATCCACATCTTGAACGATCATCAGGCCATCCTCGTGCTCAAAGCCTCCACTGACGACGCCGTGATTGGGAATGTACCAGATGGTGTCGCCCACCTGGAAGTCGTCGGCCGTGATGTGGATGAATTCGTCGCCGCTTTCGCCCAACACCTTGGGTGCAGGCCATTCGAAGTTATCCCTGTCCTCAAGGGTGCTGAACACCTTGACGTTCCAAAGGGCACCCGGATAGCCCTGCTTCTGACAGCCCAGGAAAGTGATTTTCACATAACGGGCCTTCACGGGCATGTTCCTGCCCTTGACCATGGGTGCCACGTCGATTTTGGGCGAACCCGCATGGAGGTTCCGGCTGCGGTCGGCAAAGAGCTGCCAATGCTTGCCATCGGATGAAGTCTCGATACGATACTGATAGTACTGCGTGCCGTATTCCCATTGGGTCCAGATGGTCTGAATCTTCTGCACCTTGCCCAAATCGATCTTGAGCCACTCCTCACCCATTCCTTTCGGACGCCACAGCGTGCCGTTGTTGTCATCGACGGCATAGGAGGGCTTGAAATTGTCGTCATACCAGGAAGATGCCTCGACCGTAGCCTTGTAGGCAAGGTTCGGGCTGCTCACCGATGACTTTGCCTTGGGGAATGTGCCCTGATGGGTTGGAGTGACAGGCTTGATGTTGCCTGCCTCGTCGAACTCAAGACGGTCGATGCAGATCTGACGATGAAAGCCGCGGTTGGAATGCGGGTTGTCGTGACGATGATAGACGATATAGTATTCCTTTTCACCCTTGTCGTTGACCTCTTCGAGCACCGAATGATGCCCGGGGCCATGGACGGTGCCGTCGGCATTGGTCTGCAGGATGGTTCCCTTATATTCGTAAGGACCCATGGGAGAGGTCGATGTGGCATATTGCACGTGGTAGGTCTCGTTGTGGCACGATTCGCTCGAATACATGAAATAATAGATCCCATTGCGTTTCAGGACAAAAGGTGCCTCGAAGAAATCCTTGGCCTCGGTGTTGGGAATGAGACGCGTCTCGGTGAAGGTCTTCAAGTCCTTCGAAGCACGGCCGACGCCACAACCGAAGCCTTCGTAGATTCCCCAGGTTCCCCAATAGACATACACTTCGCCATCGTCATCGACGAACGTCTGTCCGTCGAGCGTAATGGCACCCGTCACATAGCGGTCATAGACCCAGATGGGTTGACCCTCGTTGTCGAACTCCTTGCCGAGCGCCATGCTTTGAGGGCCACTGACGGCCACAGCCTTGGCCTGATTCTCCGTCTGGAGCAGGTTGTGCCAGGGACCCACGGGCGTATCGGCCTGGCCAATATAGAGATTGCAGGGCTGGCAATAGACCATATAATACTTTCCATCGGAGTGCTGCATCACATCGGGCGCCCAGATCCAATGGCTCGTGGGCCAGTTCATCGGGAGGAGGGTCCAGTTCTGGAAGTCCCTGCTCGTCCAGCACTGGGCAGGGCCAAAGCCTGCACCACTGCCATCGGTGGTGGCATAGAGATAATAGGTGTCGCCAAACTTTCGGATGGTAGGATCGGCGAAATAGCCGGGGATGAATGGATTGCCGGCACCAGGAGTGTCGAATGTGACAGGAATTTGAGCCATGGCTGACATCACGCCAGCCATGGTTCCGAGTGTAACAATCAAAGTGTGTCGGTTACTTTTCATTTCTAATCACAATGTATCTTATGAATAATGAGGATCTATTGAACAACAAGTCGAAGCACGAAGCCCCCGCCAGGAGCAAGATGGATGCGTCGGGAAGTCGTAGCATCGGCCTTGAAGGTCAGGCACTGATAATCCTGCGCCTGACGATGGGCATTGACGCCATCGGCGTAAAGAATGGCGCTGAACGTCTGATCCGAGGGCAGGAAATCGAATGTCAGATCGATGTCACGAGCCTCCCAGTTGGTCAGACCGCCCACATACCAATTGCCATCCTTGCCTTCGCGCACCGTGACGATGTATTCGCCCAACTTGCCCTGAAGAATCTGCGTATGCTCGAAGACCGTAGGCAGGGAGCAGAGGAAACGCGTATATTCCTCCTCCCGCTGATACATCGTGGGGGCATCGCACAGCATGGTGAACGGCGAGTCATAGACGATATAGGTGGCCAGCTGATGGCAACGTGTGCCCTGGCTCATCGGGGTGCTGTAGGCGGCATTCCAATCGCTTCGGGTGGCATTGCGCATGGCTCCCGGCGTATAATCGACGAGACCACTTTGCAGACGGATGAACGGGAAAGTGACATCGTAGCGAGGCATATCCACCTCCTTGGGACTCCATTTCATCTCCTCCATGCCGAACACGCTCTCGTAGTTGATGATGTTGGGGAAGGTGCGGTTCAAACCCGTGGGCGTGTAGAAGCCGTGATAATCGAGGGTGAGATGATACCGGGCACACATTTCGGCAATGCGATAGGCCATTTCGGCTGCAGTCTGGTCGTTGCGGTCGAGGAAATCGACCTTGAAGCCAGCGATGCCCATGGCCGAATACTTTTGGCAAGCCGCTTCGAGCTGGTCGTCGAGCACATTGAAGACGGTCCAAAGCACTAGTCGCACATTGCGCTCGGCAGCATATCGGATAAGTTCCTCAAGATTGAGGGTGGGCACTACGGTCAGCATATCACCCTCGGCAGGCTCGTACCAACCTTCGTCGAGCACCACGAACTCGATGCCGTGAGCCGACGCAAAGTCGATGTAATAGCGATAGGTATCCATGTTGATGCCCGATTCGAAGGGCACCCCCGTGAGGTTCCAGTCGTTCCACCAATCCCAGGCTACCTTGCCTGTCTGGATCCACGAGGTGTCGCCGATACAGTTCTTCGAAGCCAGGGCATAGACAAGATTAGAGACGGGCATTTCGCGATCGTCGCGTGCGACGCCAAGGATTCGCCAGGGGAAGGTGCGCGCGCCGGGGCATTCGGCGATGTGGTCGCTGCCCTCCTTCACATAACTCATCTTGCGCCAGGGGTAATAGGCCATTTCGGCAGGATAGGGAGCAAATTCGGCATTGAGCGAACCCTCCTTTGCCTGCACAAACATACCGGGATAGGCCTCGACATCACTTTCGAGCAGAGTCACCTTGGCCTTCCGGCAATCGACCGTCACGGGCAGGAACGCAGGGCGCTGCTGTGCCCTAGACAAGGGAGTCTCGTCGTAGAAATTCTGGAATGCCATCGCATAGGGTTTCTCCTTGTTGGTCGAATAGGAGAACCAGGCCGTAGGATCGCCCACGAAAACATATTGCGCCTTCTCATTATTTATAATATACGTGTGCGAAAGGCTGCTATAGAAACGATAGGCCACTCCTTCGTTATAGGCACGGAACACGACACCGAAACCCGACTTGAAGCGCAGGTCCAGTTCGTTGCCCTCCATCGTGAAACTGCTCTGACGATAGAACGGGGCATCGATGGTCTCATTGACCTTGCGATGCCTTGCCGACTTCACCTTGCTTGCCTCGACGCGCGAACCATCGCCCAAGGTCAGGCCGATGCCCGACTCGGCAAGCAGGGTGTCGCGGTCCTGTGTCAGGAGGAAACTGAGCTGCTGACCATCGGCCTTCACCTCAACATCCAGTCGGCCATCGGGCGACTGCAAGTGATAACCGACTGCCAACAGCACGATACTGAAGAAAGAAAATAATGTGGTCATAGACGGGAGCTGTGTCGTTGGGATAGATTTTTCGCCGCAAAGATAGTAAGAAAAGGAATAGGATGCTAACAAAATGGTCTAAAAAACCGAAACAATCATCCAAAACAAGAATTTTTCGTGTTTGGACGATATTACCACACTTTCGGACGATAGTTGCATCGCCTTTGACAAAAAATGCCGACTTTTGCGGCAAAATTGAAAACATCTACGCACAAAAAAATGAGCAACAGCATGAAACGCCAACCCGCAAACTACCTCCCTCGGCCTCTCGCAGGGGCCATTTGCGCGAGCCTTCTGGCTCTTACGGCATGCAAAAGTTCCCTTCCCGACTATCAGCAACCCGCAGCCTCCATCCAGGAGGTTCCCTTCACGCAGGTACATATTTCCGACGGATTCTGGGCTCCACGCATCGAGACCAATCGCATCGTCAGCATCCCTTCGGCCTTCCACCAGTGCGAGATCAACGGTCGCTTCGACAACTTCGCCATTGCCGGTGGACTGAAGAAAGGTGAGCATCGCGGCGACTTCTCGTTCGACGACACCGATCCCTACAAGGTCATCGAAGGTGCCTCCTATTCACTCGCCGCACATTACGATGCCCAACTCGACCACTACCTCGACAGCGTCATCACCATCATTGCCGCAGCCCAGGAGGACGACGGCTATCTGACCACCTGCGTCACCAACCGCTGCACCCGTCTGTCGGGCTGGTGGGGCACCCGTCGCTGGGAGAAGATCAACAGTCACGAACTATACAACTCGGGTCACCTCTACGAGGCTGCCGTTGCGCATTATCGTGCCACGGGCAAGCGCTCGCTGCTCGACGTAGCCATCAGGAATGCCGACCTCGTCTGCCAGGTGTTTGGCCCGAACGAAGGACAGATTCATCGCCCCAGCGGACACCCCATCATCGAAATGGCCCTTGCCAAATTATATAAGGTGACGGGCGACCAGAAATATCTTGACGAGGCCAAGTACTTCGTCGAGGAGACCGGACGCTGCACCGACGGTCACCAGCCCAGCATGTACAGCCAGGACCACATGCCCATCCTCGAGCAGGAGGAGATTGTAGGCCATGCCGTACGAGCCGGCTACCTCTACAGTGGCGTGGCCGACGTGGCCGCCTTGACGGGCGACACCGCCTACCAGCAGGCCATCACCCGCATCTGGGATAATATGGCCAGCAAGAAACTCTTCATCACCGGTGGCATCGGCAGCCGTGCACAGGGCGAAGGCTTTGGCCCCAACTACGAACTCAACAATCACACTGCCTACTGCGAGACGTGTGCCTCCATCGCCAACGTCTATTGGAACTACCGCATGTTCCTCGCTACGGGCGATGCCAAGTATGCCGACGTCTATGAGCGCGCATTATATAATGGTGTCATCTCGGGCGTTTCGCTTTCGGGCGATAAGTTCTTCTACGACAATCCGCTCGAATCAATGGGCGAACATGAGCGTCAGGCCTGGTTCGGATGCGCCTGCTGCCCAGGCAACATCACCCGTTTCGTTGCCAGCGTTCCCCTTTACATGTATGCCACACAGGCCAACGACATCTACGTGAACCTCTACATCCAGAGCGAGGCCGAGATCGAGACTCCCGGCGGCAAGGTCGGCATCCGTCAGACCACCGATTATCCCTGGGAGGGTGTCGTCACACTCGAAGTGAATCCCGAAACGGCACACAACTTCGCCCTTCGTCTGCGCATCCCCGGCTGGTCGCAGGATGCTCCCGTTCCCACTGACCTCTACCACTTCACCGACAAGGCAAATCCCTACGTCGTCATGGTCAACGGGAAGACGGTCAAGCCTGCCTTCAGCAGCAAGGACGGATATTTCACCATCGTCCGTGACTGGAAGGCCGGCGACAAGATTTCGCTCCAGCTGCCCATGGACGTTCGCCAAATCGAAGCCAACCCGAATGCCGAAGACGACCTTGGCAAACTCGCCGTCCAGCGTGGCCCCATCGTCTATTGCCTCGAAGGTGTGGACCAAAAAGACAGCATCGTCTTCAACAAGATCATTCCCGAGGGAACCGCATTCACCACAAGTTTCGAACGCGACCTTCTCGGTGGCGTGATGACGCTCCAGGCAACTGCCCAGGAGATTCAGAAGGACAGCACACTCACCGACGTCGCCGTGACGCTCATTCCCTATTCCACTTGGGACAACCGTGGCACCAACCAGATGGAAGTCTGGATTGCAGCCGACAAGCAGGCAGCTCGCATCACTCCCGAGCCTACCATTGCCAGCCGTGCACGTTCGCTCATCTTCCGCGCTCCCATCCAGAAGGATGCTCCCGTCTCGGCCTCCGAAGAGGAATGGGCATGGGGCGTGAACGACCAGTGGGAACCCAAGCGTTCGAGCGACACTTCGAAACCCTATCACTACTGGTGGCTCCAGTACGGCAAGCCCGTCACCATCTCCTACCAGTTTGACAAGCCCGAGACCATCACTTCGACCAGCGTCTATTGGCTCGACTTCGACCACTACGACGGCAACTTCCGCGTGCCCGAAAGCTGGCGGCTCTACTACAAGAATGCACGCGACCGCTGGGAGGAAGTCCGCCTCGCCAGCGACCAGGAGACCTACGGCGTAGCGAAGGACTGCTACAACACCGTCCGCTTCCAGCCCGTCACCACCACCGCCATCCAGATCGTTGCCCAACTCCAGAAGGGCGAGAGCGGCGGCATCATCGAGTGGAAGGTTGAGTAACAAAACTCGGAATACTCCGAGCATTCCGAAAACTCCGACTATTCAGAGAAATCATATAACTAAAACCAAACAAAACAGCAACATGAAAAAAGTCAGCAGCGCATCAGCGCTTGTCAGCCTGTGCCTATTGGCACTCACTGGCGTGACCCCCATCCTGTCCGTCCGGGCCGAAGCCGCCCCCTTGCAGCAGCCCCAGCAGAAAGGCATCACGGTCCGCGGTACAGTCACCGACCGTCAGGGCGAACCCATCGCCGGGGCCAATGTCGTCATCCCCGGCACACAACAGGGCACGATGACCGACATCGACGGTCGTTTCTCGCTCGAAGTTCCCAGCCTGCGTACCTCGCTGCGCGTCAGCTTCATCGGCTACATGCCGCAGGAAGTCACTCCCGATGCCCGTGGCACCGTCAAGGTGGTGCTCGAAGAAGACAGCGAACTGCTCGATGACGTCGTAGTCGTTGGCTACGGCACCATGAAGACCGCCGACATCACCTCGGCCGTTGCCAGCGTCAAGTCGGAAGACTTCACCAACGGCAAGATCAGCGATGCTGCCGAACTCATCAAGGGCAAGGTGGCCGGCCTCTCAATCGTCAAGTCGAGCGGCGACCCCAACGCCACCTCGAGCATCATGCTCCGCGGCATCACCACCATCCATGGCGACGTCACCCCGCTCGTCCTCGTCGATGGCATCGAAGGCTCGCTCTCGACCGTTGCACCCGAAAACATCGCATCGATCGATGTGCTGAAGGATGCCTCCGCAGCCGCCATCTACGGCACACGTGGTGCCAACGGCGTCATCATCATCACCACCAAGACGGGCCGTCGCGACCAGAAGGCCGAAGTCACGTACAACGGCTATGTGTCGCTGAGCGACTGGTACAAGACCGCCGACTTCATGGACACCCACGACATCATATACGGTCGCACCAACTTCTCGTTCGAAGGCTACGACACCGACTGGCTCAAGGCCGTCACCCGCAAGGCCGGTTCGATGCACAACCATTCGCTCAGCATCAATGGCGGCGGCAAGAACAACACCTATTCGGCCAACGTCACCTTCTCCAACGAGCTCGGCATCATGCGCCGCTCTGACTCCAACGACCTGAAGATGCAGCTCGACGTCACCCAGTATTTCCTTAACGATATCGTCAAGGTCAACCTCAACGCGCTCTACAGCCGCCACAAGAACACCAACAACGACAACGCCTACGTCTATCGTCAGGCCCTGATCCACAATCCCTCTTCGCCCATCTACAACAGCGATGGCACATACTACGAGGAGTTCAGCCGCTTCCAGTACTACAACCCCGTAGAGATCCAGAACGAGCGCATCGGCGACTATCGTTCGCACAATGCCCGCATCACAGGCAACATCTCGGTCGAACCCATCAAGGGATGGGTCACCAACCTTATGCTCTCGATGGACGAAGGTCATGGCGAGGGCGAGGACTGGTACGATCACCAGTACTACACGCTGGCCACCGGCACCACCAATGGCTCGGCCGGCAAGTCGTCGGCCAACGACCGCTCGGACAACCTCGAAATCACCACCAAGTACGAGAACACCCTGGGCCGTCACCGCATCAACGCCCTGGCCGGTTACTCCTACCTCTACAACGTCTATGACGGCTTCAGCGCCGGCAACTCCAACTTCCCGACCTCCAGCTATCTCTACAACAGTCTCGGACAAGGCACCTTCCTCACCGACGAGGACCATACTGCCTCGATGAGCTCCTACAAGAACGACAACACGCTGGTCGGCTTCTTCGGACGTGTGAGCTATGGCTACGACAACCGCTACAACGTGATGCTCTCCATCCGTCGCGAAGGCAGCTCGAAGTTCGGTGCCAACAACAAGTGGGGTAACTTCCCATCCGCATCGCTGGGCTGGAACATCATCAACGAGTCGTGGATGAAGGGTGTCAAATGGCTCGACAACCTGAAGCTCCGTGCCGGCTACGGCGTGACGGGCGTCATCCCATCGTCGTCCTACCTTTCGCTCACCATGTTCGACTACGACACCTACGGCTGGCATCGCAACACCGACGGCACGTGGGCACAGTCGCTCAAGGTAAGCCAGAACCCCAATCCGAACCTCAAGTGGGAGAAGACCAAGGAGTTCAACGTGGGCCTTGATTGGGCCGTGCTGGGCAATCGCCTGAGTGGTTCGGTCGATGTCTATACCAAGAAGACCGTCGATCTGCTCTACGACTATGCCGTGCCCGTCCCGCCCAACATGTACAGCCAGACCACTGCCAATGTGGGTCAGATGCGCAACACGGGCGTCGAGGTGCTCATCAACGCCACACCTGTCGAGACCAAGAACTTCAGCTGGCACACGACCCTCACCCTTTCGCACAACACCAACAAGCTGCTCAGCCTCAGCAACGACCTCTACGAGACTGACAACTTCCAGGAACTCTGGGGCGGTCTGTCAGACCCAATCTCGCTGCCAACCCACTGCATGGAGATCGGCCACACGCTGGGCGACTTCTGGGGCCTTAAGTCGGTAGGCGTTTCGAAGAACGGCGTAGTCCTTGTCGAAGTGAAGGATGCCGACGGCAACTGGGTTGCCAAGGAATGGGATTCAAGCTATAACCTCGAGTCCAACCGCCAGCGTCTGGGCAATGGTCTGCCTTCGGTCTACATGGGCTGGAACAACACCTTCCGCTATCGCGACTTCGACCTCTCGCTGCAGTTCACCGGCCAGTTCGGCTACCAGATCCTCAACGAGCAGCGTGCATTCTATCAGAACAACTCCATCGCCTACAACCGCCTGAAGAGTGCAGCCGACCTGCACGCAGCCATCAACCCCGACGGCTCGCCTGCCCTCGACGAGGACGGCAAGCAGATCATGGTGGCTCTCTCGAACTCGATGGCACAGGGCTTCTGGAGCGATCATCTTGAGGATGGCGACTTCGTCAAGCTCCAGTCTGCTACCCTCGGCTATACTTATGCACCAAAGAACGACACGCTCAGGAAGTACATCAAGAGCGCCCGTATCTACGTCAGTGGCCAGAACCTCTTCTGCATCACCGGCTACTCAGGCCTCGACCCCGAGGTATCGAACTACTTCCTCTCCCCAGGCGTCGATAGCCGCGACAAGTACCCGACAGTACGCAGCTGGACCATCGGTCTTAACATCAACTTCTAAAAACAGTCAAACTCACTATGAAACTCAAGAATATTTTCATTGGCCTCGCATGCTGTGCTGCCCTGTGTCTATCAACTGCGTGCACCGACCTTGACGAGACCGTATATGATGCCCTGACCGACGAGACCATCGACACAGAGGACGAGAATGTGGTCGGATTCATGATGGGCGAAGCTTTGGCCAACTTCCGCTATATCTACTGGACTTGGAACGGCTACTTCGATCTGCAGGAAGAGTGCGGCGACCTCTATTGCACCCCCAAGCGCATCGGCGTAGGCTGGGGCGACCTTTACATCAATATGCACAAGCACAACTGGACCTCGAGCCAGGAGCATCCCTACAACCTCTGGTACAACGGATACGTCTGCATCGGATATTGCAACAAGTGTCTCGATGTACTTCCTGAAGAGAAGGCCTACGAACGCGCTCAGATGCGTTTCCTCCGCGCACAGGTCTATTACATGCTCTTCGACGCCTTCCGCAACGTGCCCATCGAGACCACCCAGCAGGTCGAAGCCGGCTATCTGCCACAGCAGAACACTGCCGAGGAGGTGTTCAACTTCGTCGTTTCTGAGATGGAAGCCATCAAACAGGACCTTGGCACCGACCATGTCTTCGGCTATGCCAATCGCTTTGCTGCCGACATGACACTGGCCAAGCTCTACCTCAACTACAATGCCTACTTCAATGCTTCAGGCAACGAGTACTACCAGAAGGCACTCGCCGAAGTGAACGACGTGATCGACAATGGCGGCTACTCGCTGGCTCCGCGCTACGAGGACAACTTCAAGGCCGACATCTCGGGCTCGCCCGAGGTTATCTTCGCCATCCCCCTCGACTCGAAGCATGCCTCCCACAACTACAATGTCAACAAGTGCCTCGTCGGTGCCGGTGCTGCCGCCTACGGCTATTCAGGTTCGCCCTGGAACGGTTCGTGCGCCATCCCCCAGTTCATCGACACCTACGATCCTGACGACAAGCGTTTCGCCCTCACCTGGGCTCATGGCATACAGTATGCAGCCGTGAAGAATGCCGATGGCACCTACACCCCACAGGCTGGCGACCCCATCCCCTTTGCAAACGACGACTGGTCGGGCACCGGCTACCTCAACTATTCGAAGATGGTACACTCCATCGACAATCCCGGCGCATACATGCAGGAAGGCTATCGTTTCGTGAAGAACGAGATCGTTCCTGAAGACAAGGGCACCTATGGTGACGATGTCGCTTTCTATCGCCTCGCCGATGCCATGTTCATCAAGGCAGAGTGCCTGCTCCGCATCAGCACTGCCAACGACGAAGAGGCTGCTCGCCTCATCTCTGAAGTACGTGCCCGTGCCTTCGACTCTTCGAGCAAGGCAAAGCGCAACGCCGGTCAGCTCCGTGGTGGTTCAGTATATGCTTATGGTCATGACGAATACACGGGCGAAGGTGTCACCAACTGGGGCAACCACGTATTCACCAGCGAGGGCGGCGACGACATCGAACTCGGTGGCCTTCTGGATGACCTGGCTTGGGAGTTCGTCGGCGAACACCACCGCCGTCAGGACCTGATCCGCTTCAAGATGGCCGACGGCCGCAACGTCTTCAACGGCAAATCCTGGTTCTGCAAGGATGCCACCACCGAGACCCATTGGGACTACTTCCCCATCCCGAAGGATGCACGTGATGCCAACCAGAGCCTCGTCCAGAACCCGGGCTATACCGACTAACAAGAACGACACATTTTATAATATATAAAGAAGACTGAATTATGAATATCAAACATATTTCAACAGTTGCACTCCTGACTGGCATCATGGCACTGCCGATAATGACCAGCTGCGGCGACAATGAGAACTTCTCAGTCGATCATGTGCTGACCCCGGACGAGCTGGCCGAGATGCGTCGTCAGGACTCTATCGCCGAAGTGCTGCGCAACACCATCAATGCCGACCTGGTACTCACCTACGACTGCGAATTCTACATCTCGGAGAGCAGTTATGATGGCACGACTGTCAATGTCGAGATTGACAAGATTGCCGAACTCTTCGGCCTCACCCACGAGCAAGTAATTGCCGGTATTGCCGAAGAAGAAGGTGCACCCGAGATCCTTGGCCTTGCCATCGAGGGCACAACGCATGCCGACAACATGACCAAGACCAACACCAACTCCTCATGGGGACACTGGTGGAGCGCCGAGGGCAATGTCACCCAGTGGGGTGCCGATGCTTACGTCTTTGCAGAGTATGACCCCGAAGCCGAGGTCTTCAACGTCGGCCAGTATCCCGGTCACTGCGTAGCTGGCACCACCTATCAGTTCATCGAAGGCCTGCGCTACCAGGACTATCGTGTTGCCGTGGTGATCCGTGCCAAGGCCACCGAGCGTGGCGAAGTCGTGGCCAGCGTAGTGGGCACTCAGGAACTTACCCTCACGACCAAGACCACCTATGGCTACGAAGCCGAAGCCGTACCTGGCTTCGATGCTGACAAGCTCCTTTCCGACCTTGGCATCGCGTCGATTGACGAGGCTTCCTGGCTTGCCGTCAAGACTGATGGCTCGTATGCCCAGGAGTACAATGCCGACTTCGACGGCTTCTGGTACGATATGCAAGGCTTTGCAGGCCAGTGGGGTGACGATGCTTCAGTCTATTGCGGACATTCAAATGACACCATCGTCGTAGGCCAGTTCCCTGCACGTCTCGAGGCAGGAACCAACCTCACCATCCAATATGGTGCAATTGCCAACGACAAGATCGAACTGCTCACCATCCACGTCATCATCGAGGCTGGCGACGACATCAATGCGGCTACGGTGGTCGATACACAGAATCTCTCCCTCGTCCAGAAGACGACCTACGGCTACGAGTCAGTAGAAGTGCCCGGTCAGGATCTGGCCAAGGCCATGACGGACCTGGGCGTCGCTTCGCTCGACGAGATCACCTGGATCGGCACCCTGCCCGACGGCACCTACACCCAGGCTTATACCGCCGATCCCAATGCCTTCTGGTACGACATGGAGGGCTATGTGGGTTCGTGGGGCGACAGCGCCTCGGTCTTCTGCGGCCTCTACGATGGCGTGATCAAATTGGGTCAATATCCCGACCATCTGCACGCCGGCGACCAGGTAACTGTCCACTATGGTGCCTACGCCAATAGCAAGATTGTCCTCTTCAACATCACGCTTACCATTGCAGCCAGCGACGACATCAACGCTGCTACGCTGGTCGGCACTCAGGAACTCACCCTCGAAACCGAGACCACCTTTGGTTACGAAGCCGAAGAAGTGCCCGGTCAGGATTTCGACAAGCTCTTTGCCGACCTCGGCGTTACGTCGCTCGACGAAATCACCTGGTTTGGCGTACAGGCCGACGGCACTTACACCCAAGCCTACACGGCCGACCCCAATGCCTTCTGGTATGATTTGGACGGCTTCGTAGGCTCGCATGGCGACAATGCCTCGGTCTATTGCGGCCTCTACGATGGTGTGATCAAGGTAGGACAGTTCCCCGACCGCCTGCATGCTGGTGACAAGGTGACCGTACAATTCGGTGGTTATGCCAATGGTAAGGCCGAAATCTTCAAGGTTACCGTGGTCATCAACGAATATGTCGATCCTGAAACTGCTCCCGAAGGCCAGCCTGAAAACATGACCCAGGACATCACCCTGGCTTGGACTTGCAATGCCGACTGGGTTGGCTCGGAAGAGGTCGATGTGCGCGAAACGCTCCGCAATGCCTTCAAGATGACTACCTACCAGATTTTCCAGGCCTTCCAAAACGGGGAGCTCAAGATGTACAATGGCCAGATTACCGAGGGCGAGCCCAACTATACCGGTGAAGCCCCAGGTTATTGGCTCAATGTCAATGGCGAGACAGTGGAATGGGGTCCCGATGCCGCCTACTACTGCTTCCTCGAACTTCGCAAGGATGCCTGCGTGGTCTATGGTGCCAACCATCCCGAAAACCTGACCACAGCGCTCGACTCGAAGTTGACCTACTACGTGGTATGCAATGGTGCAACAGTGACCCTCAACATCAACATCAATATTGCAGCCCCTGCCGACCCCGCCAGTGGTGCCAGGCACCGTCGCGGCGTGCGTCATCCTTTTACTCCCGTTAACTTCCACTAACTCCTGTTAACTCCCATAAACTCCATAAACATGAAACTCTATAACATCGCTATGGCAGGCCTTCTTGGCCTTGCCGTAGCAGGTATGACAAGTTGTGATGATGGGTTCGAGGACAAGCTCACCGGCCTTACCGGTGCCATTACCCCAACCAACGAGGACGGCAGCGACATCACCCTCGCACCCGACGACACCTTCTATTCCTATTCCTTCACCAGTCTTTCCAACTGGACAGCCACCGTTACCGAAGGTGCCGACTGGCTCTCCCTTCGTGAGAAGGAGGGCATCGGTGGCTACAAGACCCTTGGCCTCGTGTGCGACAAGTTTGTCGTGACGGTCGATAAGGGCGAGACGGCCGACCCCGCCACGACGGTTCGCAATGCCGTCGTAGTGATCAAGTGCGGTGCCAGCGAGCAGACCATCCGCGTGACGCAAACTGCCACCGTAGTCGAGAAGGTAGAAGAAATCGAGGACATCGAAAAGTACTACAAGCCTGCCGAATTCGGCTCGATGGACATGTACTCCAGCTCGGCCCGCTGGTCGTTCGCCCGTATGAAGCAGTCCGAACACTTCTTTGTATTCTGGGAAGCAGGCTTTGGTGACGATCCTAATGCCGAATCGGTTCCTGCCGAACTTCGCGTCGATATCGACGATCTGCTCCAGAAGGCTGAGAAGTTCTACAACACCAACATCACCCGTCTCGGCATGGCTACGGTGGGACAGGGCAAGTCGTACCTCGACCAGTATAAGATGGAGATCTACCTGCTCTATCAGACAGAGTGGCTCGCCACAGGTTCGGGTTACGATGACGTCATCGGTGCCCTTTGGGTCAATCCTTCAACCTGCCAGCCCGTTGGTTCCACCATCGGACACGAGATCGGACACTCCTTCCAATATCAGGTCTATTGCGACCAGGTACTCAACGGTGCTCCCAACGACTTCACCACAGGCTTCCGCTATGGCTACGATGGATCGAACGGTGGCAACGGCTTCTGGGAACAGTGTGCCCAGTGGCAGTCCTACCAGGACTATCCCGAGCAGTACTTCGGCGACGGTTGGTACAACGTATGGCCCCTCAACTGCCATCGTCATTTCGAAAACGAATGGATGCGCTACGCCTCCTACTGGCTCCAGTGCTACTGGACCGAGAAGCACGGCGACAAGACCGTAGCAAGCATCTGGCAGAACAGCCGTTATCCCTACGATGCCATCCAAACCTATTCGCAGCTCTATAACGGTGACAGCTGGAACGCTACGGCTGCCGAACTCTATGACTATGCAGCCCACATGGCCACCTACGACGTGCTGGGTCCACGCGAATACTCGGCTGCTCACCTCAACGACTACACCACCAAGTTCTACGATTCGGGAGACGGTTACTATCAGGTTGCCTATGCCCAGTGCCCTGGTTCCACAGGCTTCAACATCATCCCGCTCAACCCAGTGGCTGGTCAGCAGATCTCGGCCGACTTCGTAGGTCTTGAGATGGGTTCTGCCCTTGCTGCAGGCGATCCTGGCGAATATATGAAGAGCGAGAAGGTCGATGGCACCGTGACCACCTACAACAAGGCTGACAAGGCTGGCAACGAGGGTTGGCGCTATGGTTTCGCCGCTTATCTCAACGATGGCTCACGCAAGTATTCCGAGATGTTCAGCGACGCCAATGGCACTGCCACCTGGACCGTTCCCGCTGGCACCGAACAACTCTATATGATTGTGATGGGCGCACCGAAGGAGTATGTCCAGTCGGCTTGGGACGAAGACGAACTCACCGATGCACAGTATCCCTACAAGGTGAAGTTCTCAGGCACCGACCTCAAGGGCAACTTCGACATCGACCCGACTGCCGACCCCAAGGACGTCAGCCTACAGTTCACAGTCACCTGCTCTGCCACTTCGGCCGCATATCTGCAGGGTACCGTGGATCTAAGCGCCAACCGCGACCTGGCCCAGGCATTTGTACTCAAGCCCTCCGACATCATCGGCAAGATCCAGCCCGTGGGTGCACAGCCTGCCGAGGGCAACATCGTCTGGGCATGCCTCCAAAGCGATGGCTCATACAGCTATAGCGACACAGCCAACAATGGTTTCTGGTGCAATACCCAAGGCGACAATGTAGGCTGGAATGCCGGCTATGGCTACGTCGAGTTCACAGGCCTTGCGATCTCTTACGGCCAATACCCGGGCAAGAGCAATGCAGGCGACAGCTTCAAGCTCACGCCTACACTGATCTACACTCGCGACGGCGTGCAATATAAGGCTGCCATCGAAATAACTTTTGTTTTCGAATAACCGCTGCTGTTTGGCACAATGCACATTCGTTATCTCATAATTTGGTTCTTCGTCTCACTACTGGCCCTCGCGGCCTGTAGTGAGGGCGAAGATCCTATCATTGAGCCAACACCTTCGACTCCATCCGAACCTTCCGAGCCATCAGAACCCTCGGACCCATCCGATCCCTCTGACCCCGAGACGCCTTCGGGCGCGCTTTGCGCAGTAATGCACATCACGACACAGGATGGTGCGCCCATCGACAGTCGCGACTATTACGTTCCCTGCCAGATCAAGATTGAGGGACAAGGCATCTACGAGGATTATGCGACTCCCGAGCCTACGACCCTTCCCTCGGACGGGAACAACGAGTCGGGCAAGGTGAAGACCGACTCCATCCGAGGGCGAGGCAATTCCACCTGGCTTTGGTACGACAAGAAACCCTACAAGATCAAGTTGGGCAAGAATGCCAGTCTGCTGGGCATACCGAAGGGCGAGAAATACGTGCTGTTGGCCAACTATCGCGACCCAACGCGACAGATGAATGCGGTTGCCTTCGACATGGCTCGCTACGCAGGGCTTCCATTTACGAATACCAACCGTTTTGTCGAAGTCTATCTCAATGACAAGTACATCGGCCTCTATCAGTTGACCGAACAGATAGAGCGTGGCAAAGGACGCGTCGAAATCGACAAGGAACGTGGCTTGCTCCTCTCACTGGACTTCGACGACGGACCGACCGAAGCACCTGAGGCCACCGACAACTTCCTTTCCAAGATTTTCCATTCAAGTTATTCGCCTGGAGGACTGCCCGTCTGCGTGAAGTACCCCAAGAACCCATCGCCCGAACAGCTTGCAGCCATCCGTGATGAATTCGCTGAACTCGAACAAGTCATCAAGGACAAGGATTATGAGCGTCTCAAGCAGATCTGCGACGTTCGTTCGATGATGGATTTCCTGATCATCCAGGAACTGACACGCAACGTCGAACTGGTAACACCCCGCTCGATGTACCTGCATCGCGATGCTGATGGACTATGGACCTTCGGACCCGTCTGGGACTTCGACGGCGGTTTTGCCTACGATTGGGGCGAGCACCATGGATACTTCGGCTCCCAGTCATGGCTGATGGGACCACGAGGCGCCTACGACATCCCCGACTTCTTCGACCGGATGTTCGACTGTGAGCCCTTCCTCTCCGATTACAAGGCACGTTTCCGCGAGGTTGGCAAACCTATGGTGGCCTATGCCCTCCAAGAGATGACACTTCGACTCGATAGCCTCAGCGACGCAATCACCCGCGACGAGGAACATTGGCCCATGTCGCTGCACTGCACCACCGAATGCTCCCGTCTCTCCTCCTGGCTCAACCTCCGCACCGAACGATACAGCGACCTGCTCAAGTCGTGGTAACCCATCAACCTCCTCTTATTCCTGAGTTCCCACGGCAGCCGTCCTTGGCTGCCCTCAACCCTTTTACCCTTCAAACCCTTGAAACCTCTCTTAACCCTTCTTAACCTCCTTCTTCTCCTTTGTGCCTGCACGCACACCCCCGACGTGCCGATGCCCGAAGGAAAGGCCATCTATATCCCCGAGGACCTGCAAGGCATGGACCTGCAGGACCCCGATTCGGAATGGAGTTTCCACCGCATGCACTGCACCGACAACATGGCCATCTTCTGGCAGAAAGGCTTCGGCCCGTCGCTTGCCACCGCTCCCGACCTCGAAGGGAACAACATGAAGGTGGATCTCGACAATCTTGAACAGAAACTTGAGGCATTCTACAGTTTCTTCCGCGACACACTCCATTTCACCTACCCCAATTCGGCAGCCGAGCATACACGCATGATGGTGATGCTCAACTATTCACTCGAAGGCACCGCATACGGAGGCACCTACGACGACTCGATCGGTGCCCTGTGGATTGCCCCCAACCGCGTGCAGGATACGAAACTCAACTGCATCGCCCACGAACTGGGGCACTCGTTCCAATGCCAGATTGGGGCCGACCGTCCCGAGGGGGAATGGCAGGCTTATGGATTCTACGAGATGGCTTCACAATGGATGCTTTGGCAGGTCAATCCCGATTGGCTCACCGACGAGAACTATCATTACGAGGCATTCAAGAAACTTACCTACCGCGCGTTCCTGCATCTCGACAACATCTATCATTCGCCCTACGTGCTGCAATATTGGAGTGACATACGCGGTCGCGACATCATCGGCGAACTCTTCCGCGAAGGCCGCAATGGAGAGGATGCCCTGATGACCTACAAACGTCTCTTTGGCCTCAATCAGCTGCAAATGTGTGACGAAATGTTCGAGGCTTGCCGACACATCGTGGGCCTCGACTACCGCCACGCTTGGAACGAGACGCGCCAATATGCTGGACAGATCGACACTCCCTCCGACATCGACCCACAGGGTTGGACACGCCCCAAACAGGAATTTACGCCCGAAGACTATGGCTTCAACGTCTTCCCCATATGCCTCGATGACCATCGTAGCACGCTCACCCTCACCTTCGAGGGACTTGCCGACCGTGTCGGCTGGCGCTACGGCATAGTAGCTGAAAAGGCCGATGATCATTACGATTACAGCACGATGGGCTACGATACTCGTGGTACGCTTCGCTACACCCTTCCTGTCGGCACACGTCGCGCATGGGTGGTTGTGATGGGTGCTCCCTCCGTACACACCCCTCTCAACCCTTCAGACCCCTCGAATCTCTCAAACCCCTCGAACCACCTCACTTCCCCCACGGTGTGGCCCTATCGCTTCAAACTGCGTTAGCCTTTTCTTTCGTTTTTTATCCCAAAAACGGTCAGCCTTCGCATTTTAGCAGCCCAAAAACTGCTCCGAACTGCGAAAACTGTCCGTTTTTTTTGTTCATCCCGCAATTATTCCCTATATTTGCACCATCGGTTTCGATGTTATCCTATTATGAAAAACAAGTTTCTACTGTTTTCGTATCATTTGCTGTTCCTTTTGACTGCTTTTCTCGCCACCACGTTGCAAGCAGCCGAGGTGACACTGAACTTCCGTCATCTGACGGCGAGTGAAGGCCTCCCCTCCAACTGGGTGGGAGCCCTGTTGCAGGACCGGCATGGTATGATTTGGATTGGCACCGACCGAGGACTCTGCCGCTACGACGGTTTTGAATTCACACGCCCTGCAGGATCGGTTCCCACATCGAGTGTACATGCCCTTTATGAGGTCGAAGGCACAATTTGGGTGGGCATGGACAACGGGCTCTATTGCTACGACAGCCGCACTGACAGCCTGATGCCTGCCCCGACGAGGGAGGCAGATGGACGAAGCATCACATCGCAGGTGGTCAGCATAGCGAGCGACAACCATGCCGATCTTTGGATTTCGACCATGGGGCAGGGCATCTTCCGCTATAATCCCGACAGCGGTCAGCTTGCGCGGTTCGCCCTTCCCGAGGGAGGACAGATGGCAGGCGACCTGATCGTCGATACCGATGGCGGCATCTGGGCCGTCAGCAAATATCTGAAGGAGGGCGGACTGGTGCGCTTCAATCAGAACACCGGCAACTTCGAACACATTCACCTGCAGGCTGATGCACCGGTCGATACGCGCGGACTATCGATGATGCAGGATTCGGGCGGACTGATCTGGATTGGCACCTGGGATAACGGCCTCATCGCTTTCGATCCGCATACCCGTCGCGTGGTTCACGGTTCACGGTTATCGGTTCATGGTTCGACCTCACCCGTAAACCATGAACCCTTAACCCTAAACCATGAACCCTTAACCATTAACCACATCCATTCCCTGATGGAATATGCCCCAGGCATCCTCTACATTGGCTCGGACGACGGTATGACGCGCTACGAGATGGCTACGGGTCGCACACAGCACTTCCTGCCCGTCGAACTCGACGACCGTTCGATCAACAACCAGTTCGTCTATCCCATCCTGCGCGACAACGAGGGCGGCCTGTGGGTAGGCACTTACTATGGCGGCATCAACTATGCCAGCCCCCGTTCGGGCGTCTTCACGTCCTATTCCCCTTCGGCCTACCGCAACTCCTTGCGCGGCCAGGTCATCAGCCGTTTCTGCGAAGATCGCGAGGGACGCATCTGGATAGGCAGTGACGACGGTGGGCTTTCCTGCCTTGACCCCAGGCGCGACCAGCCCTTCACCCATTTCGAGAAGGAGGGCACTTCGCCGCGCAACGTCCATGCGCTCTGCACACTTGGCGACGAACTCTGGATTGGCACCTACACCCAGGGCATCGACGTGATGAACCTACGTACGGGAGCTGTGCGTCATTATCGCGAACTGCTCGACATCTACGACAATTCACTCGGCACGAGCAGCTATCTGCTTTTCGTCGATCGTCAAGACAACTTATGGGCAGGCTCTTTTACGGGAATCAGTCGCTACAACCCCAAGACGGACCGCTTCGTCAGCGTCAAGGACTTTGGCAGCACACCCATCGGCTGTTGCCAGGACCTCGAAGGCAACCTCTGGATCTGCACCGAAGGCAATGGCCTCTGGCGAATGAAGGCAGGTAGCGAAAGTGAATGGAAGCAGTATCGCGACACGACAGGCTATAACGTCAAGGATGTGGTTCATTCAATCTGCACCGACAGCGAGGGCAACCTTTGGGCAGGTTCGCTCAACGGTCTGCTTGCATTCGACCGAGAACGCAACGTTTTCGATAAAGTACGACTACCCGAAGGCTTCGAGGACATTCAGTCCATCGTTGCTGATGGGCCTACGCTGTGGATTGCCTCTTCGGGCGGACTACTCCACTACCGACCCAAGCTTGAAGACAAGATACAGACCTTCTCGCGCGGCGACGGTTTGAGCACCACGTCCTATCTGCCCGACGCCATTCTGCGTGCCTCTGACGGCCGCATCTATCTGGGCACGACACAAGGCATGCAGGCCTTCTATCCCTCTCAGGTCAAGCACAACAGCATCGCTCCGAAGGTCATCTTCACGGGTCTCGATCTGGGTCCGCAAGCCAAGGTTGCCGTGGGGTCAAAGCTTTTGCCCCAGAATCTCAATACCATTCCGCAACTCGACCTGTCGTATCGCAACAACATCATCGGCATCAGTTTTGCAGCGCTCAGTTACGCCATGCCCGAGAAAAACCAATTCGCGATATGGCTCGAAGGCTTCGACAAGGAGGGACAATGGGTGAACCTTGGCAATCAGCACCGCGTCACCTACACCAACCTGCCTGCGGGAAAATACACACTTCACGTCAAGGCTTCGAACAACGACAACGTCTGGAGCACCGACGAGGCACGCCTCGCCTTCGTCGTGCATCCGCCTTTCTATTGGAACCACTGGTCACGCACCCTCTATCTGCTTCTTTTCTTCGCACTCATCGGCCTGGGCGTGTGGTTCACCCTGCGTCGCAACAACTGGCAGCACCTTCAGGAGATACAGAAACTGCGTCGCCAGAACGCTCAGAAGATCCACGAGGCGCGCATCCAGTTCTTTACCACCATTGCTCACGAGATACGCACTCCCGTGTCGCTCATCATCGCTCCGCTCGAAAAGATACGTAAACAGTCGGCTGTGATGCCCAGCAATGTGCGCAGCGACATCGCCGTCATCGACCGCAACAGCAAACGCCTGCTCGAACTGGTCAACCAACTGCTCGACTTCCGCAAGATGGAGAGCCGAACCACCGACTATACCATGCAGCCTTGTCGCGTCGCACCTCTCCTGCAAACCATCGTCGAACGTTTCCGCACCAGCATGGAGGAACGCAGCATTCATCTGGAGGCCCAATTGCCCGACAACGACTTTGCGCCCTGTCTCAACAGCGAAGCCATCATCAAGCTCGTCAGCAATCTGCTGAGCAATGCGCTCAAATACACAAAGGACGATGTCCGACTGATATGTAGTGTACAGCCCAACGATGCGACGTGGACCATCGCTGTCAGCGATAACGGTCCTGGCATTTCGGAAGAAGACCAGAAGAAGATCTTCCGTCCCTTCTACCAGGCCAACGAAAACAAACCCGGCACAGGCATCGGCCTCACTATCGTCAAGCGCGTTGTCGAGGCCCACCAAGGCCGTGTGGAAGTGCAGTCGAAGGTAGGCGAAGGCACGACCTTCATCGTCACCTTGCCCAGTGATTTGCAAGCCTCCGAAACAGCCTCTCTTAATCTCTCGCTTCCCTCGGACGCAACCAACGGGAGCAACCCTTCAAACCTTTCGCTTCCCTCGGACGCAACCAACGGGAGCAACCCTTCCGCCCCTCTCTCCATGCTCCTCGTCGATGACAACGAAGAGATGCTGCACTTCCTCAGCGAAAGCCTCAAGTGCCAATACAAACTCATTACAGCCACCGATGGACGACAAGCCTTGAAGATACTGGAACACAACCCCGTCAGCCTCATCGTCAGCGACTGGATGATGCCTGTGATGGATGGCGAACAACTTTGCCGCGCCGTACGTGCAAATCAACTCACCAGCCATATCCCCTTCATCATGCTCACGGCCAAGACCGATGATGCCTCGAAGGTCAAGGGTATGAACTGTGGCGCCGATGCCTACATCGAGAAGCCTTTCTCCCTCGATTACCTGCAGGCCTGCATCGACAACCTCCTCTCCCTGCGCACCATGCTCATCCAGAAGTTCAGCCAACAGCCGCTCACTCCCATCACCGAGATAGCGAGCACCCCGCTCGACAGCGACTTCCTGAGCCGACTCGAAAAACTCATCGAGGACAACTTCTCAAACAGCGAACTCAGCATAGATTTCCTGGCGCAGCAACTCGGCATCAGTCGTTCGGGATTCTTTGCCAAAATAAAGACTTTGGCTAACGCCTCACCCAACGAGATGATACAGATGATTCGCCTGAAGCATGCGGCTCGTCTGCTCAAACAAGGTCAATATCGCGTCAGCGAAGTCTGCTACATGGTCGGCTTCAACAGCCCCTCCTACTTCTCGAAATGTTTCCAGAAGCAGTTCGGCATCAAGCCCACCGACTTCGCTGGCCAATCTCACGAATCGTAAATCAGTTATGACTCCCCTCTCCTCCCACGAGCAGACACTCCTCGACCTGGCGCATCAAGTACTAACTGAGAGCCGTCAGTTGATGCTGCCCCATCATCAAAATAACATCGGTGCGCGCCTCGAGCATTTCGACGAGATGCAAGTGCATACCGTCAATGCTACTGGAATCAACAAGGGACGCTACAAAACCAACATCATGTTGCTGACCCGCAAAGGTCAGCGACCCGTGCTTACGCGCCAACAGACCTACGAAGACACCATCGTCATCGACCTCTCGAACCAACCGGAGGATCTCACCGCGATGCGCCGCTTCCTGCTCACCACCGAACAGGACCGCACCTGGCATCACGCCCCCTGGATTGTCATCAATATGCTGAAGAAAAGGGGCCGAGGCCCCTATAATATATAATAATGTATATGAACGACGAAATTGCCCAACACCTGCAGAACCACGACGTGCGCCCCACTGCCGTGCGCATCATGATCTGGAAGACGCTCCGTGACTTCGACTACGCCTTCCCCATGGCCGACCTCGAAGGTCTGTTGCCCACCGTGGATCGGAGCACGATCTTCCGTGCCCTCACCCTTTTCGTCGATCACGACCTGCTCCACACCCTCGACGATGGTTCGGGCGAAAAGAAATACTGCATCTGCCTCGAACACGCCCATTGCGACGATGAGGGCCACGCTACGGAGTGCCACCACGTCTGTCTCGATGGTTCTTGCCCGCACCATCATCACGAGCTTTGCGAGCACGTCCACCTCACCTGCTCGGTGTGCGGCAAGACCTATTGCCTCAAAAACGAAAGAATCCCCGAGGTACACGTACCTGAGGGATTCGTCGTAGAGTCCATTCAATATATCATTCACGGGGTGTGCCCGAAGTGCGCCCATTACCATAAGATTAGGGATTCTAAGGGATTTTAAGGGACATCACTTTCCCCTGAACAATTCGGGCCGAACCAACAATTGTTAATTATTAATTGTTAATTGAACTTTCGTCCCTAATATCCCTTAACTCCATTCTATATAAAAGAAGGACAAGAAGGTGAAAATGGCAGGAGATGGCGGGCTCAATGCCCTGTCTCTACTGCCGGAAAATGTGCTGCCTCAATGGCAGCAGAAAATTGCACTTCGTGCAGAAAATACGCCTAGACCGTATCATTAAATATCAGGGGCCGGAGGTATTTTTTGCGCATTTGCGCAATTTTTTGCAGGTATTGGACCTGCTCATTTTCCGGCAGAAACAACCAGGCCATTGAGGCCGAGGTTGTCTGCCATTTCACCTTCCTTTATATCCCAAATGGTAGCTTCACAAAGAAATCTTTCGTGACTCTCTACCACATTTAATAATATATTGCCCGTGTGACAACGGGATGCGGTGCTCGCCACTGTGCGAGGCTGCGACGGCGATGCGCTGGCCCTGAAGGTTATAAACCAGGACTGGAGCGTCGCCGATGACGTTGAGATAGAGCACCGTGCCCACGACCTTCATCTCGAACGATGGCAGCAACTCGTCGTCGAATACCTCGTGCAGATCTTCATAGCCACCATCCACAATGTTGAAGTTCCTCCAGACTTCGGCTTCCTTGTATGCCTCCACCTGGTCGGTGGGAACGACAAGCGTGCAAGCCGACACATCGACGCCTTCGAAGACATCCTCGGTGATGGCAATCGGGAATCCTTCCATCTGGACCTTGGTCAAGCCCGTGCAATAGGCAAAGGTGTATTCGCCTATCTGATCGACCGAGCCGGGAATCAGCACCTCATTCAAAGCCGTACAATAGTAGAAGGCGTGCTGGGCAATGCTCTTCATTCCACGCGGGATCTCGACCTTGGCAAGGCTTGTGCAGAAGGCGAACGTCGCAGCACCCACACGCTTTACGGCTTCGGGCACTATGGCCTGCTGCAAGGCTCCATCGCGATAGAATGCCCAGTCGCCCAAGGTGGTCAACGACGTGGGCAGGCTGACCGCAGCCAGGTTCGGGCAATCGGAGAATGCGCCAAAGCCTATGCGCGTCACCCCTTCGGGCAAAGTCACCGATGTGAGGCCTTCGCAATAGACGCACGCAAACGGCGTGACGCCCGTCACCCGATACTGCGCTCCATCGACCTGCACCTCGGCAGGCACTTCGAGCTCACCACGATAGGCATCGACGTTCAACGAGTCGTACGACAGGTAGGTCAGTTCGGCAGTCTGACGTTGTTCATCCAGGCGGTAATGCTTCCCGCTCACGTCGGTCGGCACTTCGGCAAAACTCATCGCGGCAGGCATCAACGCGATACCTGCCACAATGATTGCTATTTTACCTTTTGCAGCCAACAATTAATTGTTAATTATCAACAGTTAATAAAATTGTTAATTATTAATTGTTAATTGATTATTTGGTCTTCTTCTCCACCCACTTGCGGGCATTGACGAAGATCTCAATCCAGGGAGTTACCTCATCCTGCTTGTGGTCCTGCGGATAGTAACCGCACTGCCATGGGAACATGGCACGCTCGGGATGGGGCATCATGGCCAGGTGGCGACCATCGGCCGAACAGATGCCGGCGAGGCCTTCGGGCGAGCCGTTCGGGTTGGCGGGATAAGCGTTGTAGCCAAACTTGGCCACTACGTTGTAGTCATCGACCGTCTTGCCTTCGGGCAGGCCGAACTTGCCTTCGCCGTGGGCTGTCCAGATGCCGATGCGTGCACCGCTCAGCGAACCCATCATCACGCTGTTGTTCCTTGGGATACGCACGTTGATGAAGTTCGACTCGAACTTATGGCTGTCGTTATGCAGCATGTGTACGCGGTTGGGGTTCTGTGCAGCTGCTACGAGGTCGGGGTTCTTGGCATCGAGGTTGGAGCCTACGAGACCCAGTTCGATCATCAGCTGGCAACCGTTGCAGATGCCGAGGCTCAACGTGTCGGGACGTGCATAGAAGTCCTGCAGCGCCTTGCGTGCCTTCTCGTTGTAGAGAAAGCCTGCAGCCCAGCCCTTGGCCGAACCCAGTACGTCGCTGTTGGAGAAGCCACCGCAGAAGACGATGAGGTTCACGTCGCTGAGGTCCTCGCGACCGGTGATGAGGTCGGTGAGGTGAACGTCCTTCACATCGAAGCCGGCCAGATACATCGAGTAGGCCATCTCGCGCTCCGAGTTGACACCCTTCTCGCGCAGGATAGCAGCCTTGATGCCCGTCTTCTGACGACGGTCGGCGCTGATTCCGTATTGTGCCATCCGGCCTGTGAAGCCCTTGGGCCAGAGGTAATAGAGCGGCTGGTGCTTGTAGTTGGCAAAGCGCTCGTCGGCCTTCACGGTGCCACTCTGCTTGCGGTCGAGCAGGTGCGACGATTCGTACCAAACGTCGCGCAGTGCGTCGATGTCGAAGGTCTCTACCACGTCACCCTTGCGCACGCTTACCGTGCGCTCGTCACATGGATAGCCGATCTTTGCCACGGCCACACCTGCCTTCTCCATCAGTTTCTCGAACGACTTGCCGTCCTTCACCTGCAGTACCACACCAGGATTCTCGGCAAAAAGGATCTTCACCAGATCCTCCTCGGCCAGACCCGTAAGGTTGATGCGGAGACCGCCTTCGGTGTTGGCGAACGTCATTTCGAGCAGGGTGGTGATCAAGCCACCTGCGCTGATGTCGTGTCCGGCGAGGATGAGACCCTCGTTGATGGCCTTCTGCACGGCATCGAAAGCATCGGCGAAATATTCGGAGTTCTCGACGGTAGGCACGCTGTCGCCCACACGATTTAGCGTCTGTGCCAGAGCCGAACCACCGAGACGATGCTCGCAGAACGAGAAATCGACGTAATAGAGCGAGGTAGAACGATCGAGCTGCACCACAGGGCTCACCACCTTGCGCACGTCGGTCACCTCACCGCCGCCGCTGATGATCACGCAGCCGGGGCTGATCACCTTCTGGCTGGTGCCGTCGGGTTTGTTGTACTGCTGTGTCATCGACAGCGAGTCCTTGCCCGTCGGGATATTCACTCCAAGCTCGATGGCGAAGTCGGAACATGCCTGTACGGCAGCGTAGAGACGTGCATCCTCACCGGCATTGCGGCAGGGCCACATCCAGTTGGCCGAAAGCGAAACGCCCGAGATACCGCCTTCGATAGGCGCAAACACGATGTTGGTGAGTGCCTCGGCAACTGCCATCACCGAGCCCGCAGGAGCATCGACGAGGGCTACGGCCGGAGCATGTCCGATGGAGGTGGCGATGCCTGCCTTGCCACGATAGTCGAGGGCTACGACGCCACAGTCGGAAAGCGGCAGCTGCAGCACACCCTGGCACTGCTGGCGAGCCACCTTGCCCGTCACCGAACGGTCCACCTTGTTGGTCAACCAGTCCTTGCAGGCAACCGACTCGAGGCGAAGCACGTCATTGATATACTTCTGGATATTCGCAAGCTCTGTCTCGACGGGAGCATAGTGATGCTCGACGGTCGTATCGCGCATAATGGTCTTCGGGGCGTGTCCGAACATATCGGCCAAAGCCAGGTCGATGGGCTTCACGCCGTCGGCCTGCACGAAGGTGAAGCGCATGTCGTTGGTGGCCTCACCGATGACGTAGAACGGCGAACGTTCACGCTCGGCAATCTTGCGGCAGAAGTCGATCGACTCGCTCTTCACAAGGAAGCCCATACGCTCCTGCGACTCGTTGCCGGCAATCTCCTTGGCGCTCAAGGTGGGGTCGCCCACCGGCAACTTGTCCATCCAGATCACACCACCCGTGGTGTCGATGAGCTCCGACAAGCAGTTGATGTGTCCGCCTGCGCCATGGTCGTGGATCGAAACGATGGGGTTGTAGTCACTTTCGCCCAAGGCACGCACCACGTTGTAGGCACGTTTCTGCATCTCGGGGTTGGCACGCTGCACGGCGTTGAGTTCGATGCCCGAAGCATACTTGCCCGTATTGACCGACGACACGGCACCACCGCCCATACCGATGCGGTAGTTGTCGCCACCGATGAGGATGACCTTCTCGCCAGCCTCGGGCGTGCCCTTCAGTGCGTCGCGCATCTTGCCATAGCCTACGCCACCTGCCAGCATGATGACCTTGTCGTAGCCATATTCCTGCTGCTCGCCCGGATTGACATCCTGGTGCTCGAAGGTGAGGAGTGAACCGCAGATGAGCGGCTGACCGAACTTGTTGCCGAAGTCCGAAGCACCGTTCGAAGCCTTGATGAGCACCTGCTCGGGTGTCTGATAGAGCCAGGGACGTGCCTCCAGGCCATTCTCCCACGTCTTCTTCTCGTCGTTGCGGGGATAGGAAGTGATATAGACTGCCGTGCCGGCAATAGGCATCGAAGCCTTGCCACCGCCCATACGGTCGCGGATCTCACCGCCTGTGCCTGTTGCAGCACCATTGAAAGGCTCCACGGTGGTCGGGAAGTTATGGGTCTCGGCCTTCAGCGAGATGACGCTCTCGAATTCCTTCACTTCATATTCCGAAGCGGTGGTGGGATCGGCGGGAGCAAACTGCTCGATGACGGGGCCCTTGTTGAAGGCGACATTGTCCTTGTAGGCGCTCACCAGTTTGCCTGGCTGTGCCTTCGAAGTCTTCTTGATAAGGTTAAAGAGGCTCGACTCCTTCTCCTCGCCATCGATGATGAACGTGCCGCCGAAGATCTTGTGGCGACAGTGCTCGGAATTGACCTGGCTGAAGCCGAACACCTCCGAGTCGGTCAGCGGACGGCCCACGCGCTTGGCTACATCGTTGAGATACGCGATCTCCTCAGTGCTCAGCGCCAGGCCCTCCTGCTTGTTGTACTCCTCGAGGTTCTCGATATATACAATGGGATCGGGTTGCTTGTTGATGGTGAAAATGTTCTGGTCGAGGCCGTCATAGAGGCGGCGCAGCATCGGATCGTACTCCGAATCGGGACCCTTCACCGGGAAATACTCCTCAATACGGGCAATGCCCTTGAGGCCCATGTTCTGTGTAATCTCTACGGCATTGGTACTCCACGGGGTGATCATTTCACGACGTGGACCATTGAACCAACCTGCAAGTTGCTGCTCGGGGAGCAGGACGGCATCGCTGAAAAGCCAGCACAAACGCTGCGATTCATCAGCACTGAGCTGATGATCGACATCAACAGCCAAAATAGTGGCCGAAGGTTGCTTGAAAAAGAAAACCATATATCAATTAACAATTAACAAATAACAATTACAATTTACTATCAACAATTAATATTGGCAAAACATGAATGACAAATATCCCTAAAAAAAGGGGCAAAAAAGTAAAAAACGCCTTTTGCGGTGCAAAAATACAAAAAAAATTTGATATAAATGCGGAAGATTCGAAAAAAGTCTATATCTTTGCACAAAAATACGCCTAAACACCCCTTTTTTGATGTTCGAGATAACCATATTCACCATCGTGTGGGGCGCCGTGATTGGTGTCCTGGTGTCGGCCCCTATGGGCCCGACAGGTATTCTCGTCATCCAGCGTACGCTCAACAAGGGCCGACTACCCGGACTCCTCACCGGACTGGGCGCCTCGCTTTCCGACTTCTTCTACGCTGTCGTCACCGTCTTCTTCCTGGGCCTGGTGGTCGATTGGCTCGACCAATATGAATCGACACTCCAGTTTGTGGGTTCGCTGGCCATCGCCGCCTATGCCGTCTATCTTTGGAAATCCAATCCCGCCTCGTCGCTGCAGAACAAGGACACTTCGGCCGATAGCTTGTCGCCCCGACTGAAGACCTCGGGTATCCTGAAGAACTTCCTTTCGGGCTTCGGCATCACGGTGAGCAATCCGTTCATCATCTTTTTCTTCATCGCGCTTTTCGCACGCACCAACTTTCTCTTTGCGGCTTCGACCAAGAACTGGTGGCTCTATATCGTCGGATTTGTCAGCCTCATCTCTGGGGCTGTGGGCTGGTGGTTCCTCATCACCTGGGTAGTCAACAAGGTGCGCAACAACTTCGGTGTGCGCACGCTCCGCAACATCAACCACGGCATCGCCCTCATCATGTTCGGCATCGCCCTCTTCGGCTTCGGCAACGGCTTTTATTATCTTTTCATCAATAAATAACCAGACCCCCTCTAATCCGAGGGGGTCCATTCTTGTACCCCATGAAACCCTTCCTCACCTTCCTGACCCTCTCACTCGTGATTCTCACCTGTGAGGCACAGACACGTTTTCAAATGGGTGGCCAGCAGGTCACCTCGTCGGCTCATCGCCTCTACGTCAACGACCAGATGAAGACGCGCCCCTCGCGCTACACCTTCCGAACGGTCAACGAGGCGCTTCTCTTTGCGCAAGCCAATAATGACAAGGACACCCTGTGGACCGACATCTGCATCGAGCCATCGGTCTATTGGATTGACGATCCCGACGACCCTGCCATCCGTGTGTCCGACGTGCCACGCGAATCGCCTTTCGGCCTCAAGGTCAAGGTGGACCGCCTGCGCCTCATCGGCCTGAGCGACAATCCCGAGGATGTCGTCATTGCCTGCAACCGTGGTCAGACACAGGGTTCGGACGGCAACTTCACCATGCTCCACTTCACGGGCAATGAAATCCATGCCGAAAACATCACTTTCGGCAACTACTGCAACGTCGATCTCGTCTATCCGCGCAATCCACGTCTCAACCGCCCGAAGCGCAATCCTGCCATTGTGCAGGCCCAGCTCGTCATCTGCCGTGGCGACCGCTACACCATCCGCAACTGCCGCTTCATCTCGCGTCTCAACCTCTGTCCCTTCGTGGGTGCCGACCATGTGGATTTCGACCACTGCTATTTCGAATGTACTGATGATGCACTTTGCGGCACCGGCACCTACCGCCAGTGCGGCTTCACGTTCTACGGCAGCAAGCCCTTCTATGCCACGTCGCGCGAAGGTGCTACCTTCATCGACTGTGACATCCATTCGAAGGTACGCGGCACGCAGTACCTCACCAAGGCTTCTTCGCCCGTCACAATGCGCGACTGCCGCTGGACCAGCGATGATCCCGACCTCCAGCTTGCCTGGACACCCAAGCCAAATCCGAAGCACGTCTGTGTGATGACGGGCTGCACACTCAACGGCCGACCCTACAATGTGCCCACCACACCCGACGTGCCCATGCCCATGGCGCCCCTCGGCCTGCCCCTCCAGAACCAGCCCGACATCATCCCGGGCCAGTGGACGCTCGATGCCTACAAGCCCTCCGACCTCGGGGAGTACAACTGGAGTGTTCGCCCTGCTCCTGCTCATCCACGTATGGGCGGAACCGGACAGATCAATGCGCCTGAACCCGAACCCTCCGTTTGGGCCTACGGCGAAGGTGAGGATGGCGCCGAGGGCTGCTTCGGCCTCATCCCCGTGGTGCGTGGCGCACGCATGATGTACACAGGCCGCGAGGGCGAGCAGTACAAGGGCCAGCGCCTCACCCTCAGCCTCAATCCCTGCAAGGAGATGGGTCAGGGCTTCGGCAGCGCTACGGGCCAGTATCTCGACATCTGCATCAAGTTCGATACCCGCACGCTCACCGGTTACGGTCTGCGCTTCATCCGCACGCCCAACCACCACAATGCCGTCGAAGTGTGGCTCGTGGAATACCGATGCGGACAGATAACGCCCATCACCGAATCGCAGACCTGTTACCTCTTCCGTCGCGGCTGCAAACTCACGCTCACCGCCTCGGAAGGCACATTGACCGCCCGCATCTCCAACGACCAGTATCAGCCCGACGACCCCGCCCTGGCGCAGCCCATGACGCTCTCCGCGCCCATCACGCATCCCAATCCGTTCGGCGGCATCCACATCCAGCACACCGGCTCCCTCGGCGCCTCTGCCACCCTTTTCAGCGATATCCATTCCAGTTATCTGGAGAAATAAAAAAATCAGTTTTCGCATAGAAAGAATGCGAAAACTGATATTGTGATCAAGCCAACAATTATTAATTGTTAATTGTTAATTATTAATTGTTAATTGATTAGAGTATCGGCAGCAGATACTCCCAGATGATGTCGATATAGGGCTGATAGAGCGAAGAAGAGGTGGTGAGCACCAGCACGGCATCACGATCGGGGAACACCATGATATACTGACCGGCGAAACCATCGGCGCGATAGGCGTTGTGTCGGCAGATCCACATCTGATAGCCGTAGCCCTGCACCCATTCGTTGTTATCCTTGTTCAGGCCCACCTTCTCCAGGTCCTCGAAACGTGTTCCCGAAGGAGCCGAAGGCACCTGGTAACTCGACATCTCCTTCAGCCACTTTGCCGGAACAATCTGCTTGCCGTTCCATTTGCCCTTCTGCAGGAACAACTGTCCCATCTTGGCCATATCCTCGGTCTTCAGATACAATCCCCAACCGCCGCAACTGATACCCTGGGGCGACTCGTCCCATTGCGGACGCTCGATGTGCAAAGGCTGGAACAGGCGTGTGTCGAGGTAGTCGAGCACCTTCTCGCCCGTCACCTGCTGCACGATGGCCGAAAGCATATACGTGCCAACAGAGTTATACAGATAATATTCGCCGGGCTTGTGCACTACGGGCCATGCCAGGAAGGCCGTCACCCAGTCAAGGGAATCCTTCCGCAATTCCTTGGGTTCCTCATCATGTCCGCAAGTCATCGTAAGCAGGTCGCGCACGGTCATGGCCTTCAGGTTGTCGCTGGGCTCGGCAGGCAGTTTGTCGGGGAAGAACTTGATCACAGGGTCGTTGAGCTTCAGTTTCCCTTCGTCGATGGCAAGTCCTACTGCCGTAGCCGTGAACGTCTTGCTCACCGAATGCATGGCGTGAGGCATCTCAGCGGTCTGTCCGTTGAACCATTTCTCCAGCACAACCTCACCATGTTTCAAGATCATGATGCTGTGCAACGTAATCGAATCGGGACGAACGGGACGAGTTATCGTGGCGTTTTCGAACGAATCGACAGCCGCCACAATCTCAGGCGAAGCCTCGGTCCTCGGCAGGTCGATGATCACTTTTTCTGGTTTGCAACCCGACAGCATCAGTGCCGTCATAGCGAATAATAAAAACAACTTTTTCATAATTGGATTGATTAATGGGTAATGGATGAAAATTCTTGTGCAAAGATAAGGACTTTTTCTTAAAATGGAAACCGATTCTTCGGAAAAATTCTCTGATTATACCATTTCCACAATTTTCCAGCCATTTTTGTTACAAATACACATTCATTATACTCTCAGAAAATTTTTTTTACGTTATTTTTTGGTGTTTTCGTCAAAATAATATACCTTTGCCGCAACTATAAACATATTTTTATTAATATCGTAACTTTAACTAAAAATGCGTATGAAAAAAATTACCTTACTTACCATGCTGGTTGCACTGTTCAGTGGAACCACATTTGCACAGCCGTCTACCGCATTCAAGTGCATCGACCGCACAGCTCAGACTGCCATCCGCAAGGCACCCAAGGCCGTTGCTGAAAACGAGCTAGTGACACCACCAGCCTCTGCCACCGTAGAGACCTGGCACACCACCGATGGTGTCCTCTATGTCAACACCGCTTCCGGTCCTGTGGAATTCAGGCCCGACATCAAGGTGGCCATCGACGGCTCCGACATCTATCTCCAGGGCCTGGCCTATTGGTTCCCCGAAGGTTGGGTGAAGGGTACCATCAGCGAAACAACCGCCACCTTTGCCAGCGGACAATTCGTGGGAGAGGACGAGTACGGCCCCGAATGGATTTGTGGCACCAATGACACTGAGACATTTGCCGACATTGTCTTTGACTACAACGCCACCGAAGGTGTCCTGAAGGCTGTCACCCAATTCATCCTCGAGAACAGTAAGGAAAACGAAATCTCTCCCTATTGCTACTGGGTACTGCCAGTATTCGGCAAAGAAGGATCCTCCGGCCCACAACCCGTGGTTGCTCCCGAAGACCTCGTGACCGACGAATGGGCCATCAACGCCAAGAACAACGCAGGCAATCCCGTTTCAGGATACGTCAACATCGGCTTCGATGGCAACGACTGCTACATGCAGGGCTTCTGCCACTACCTGCCCGAGACCTGGCTCAAGGGTACGCTCGAAGGCGACAAGATCACCTTCCCCGGTGGCCAGTACTTCGGTCCCTACGACGCCGATGCCTATACCCACTACGAGTTCTACCTCCGTCCCGACGATGTAGTCTTCACCTACGATGCTGAAGCCGGCAAGATGACTGCCGAGGGCGAAATCTACGTTCGTGAGGCTGTTCGCGAGTACAAGGGTGACGTCTATAACGATCCCGTCATTACCAAGGTCAGCGAGAAGGCTGCTACACCCGCTACGCCCAACATCAGCCAGATCTACGACGCCACCACCGGTCCCATAGTCATGTTCACCGTGCCCACCGTCGATACCGAGGGCAACGCAATGGCTTCGTCCAAGCTCTTCTTCCAGTTCTTCAAGGACGTCGAGCAGGAGATCTCCGATGTCACCTTCGATCCTGCCGACTACTCTGGCCTCACCGAAGCCATGACCGTCTTCCCCTACGGCTTCTCCTGCGGCGAAAATATCGCCTACAACTATATGTACCTCAAGCAGGCCGACTACAGCTCCTGGAACAAGATTGGTATCCAGTCCATCTACAACGATGGTGGCGAGGAGAACAAGTCCGAAATCTTCTGGTTAACCATCAAGCCCTACGAGAAGGCCACCTTCGACTTCAACGCCATGACCGACGAGCCCTGCTCTTCGAACGACGACAACTCGGGCGACATCAACGAGGACCGTGTGATCACCGAGAACAGCATCACCCTCACCATTTCGCCAAAGGACGAGGATGCCACTACGCCCAACCGCTTCTGGAGCACCAAGAACGGCCCGCAGCTGCGCGTCTATAGCGGCACGCTTACCTTCGAGGCTCCCGTCGGCAAGGTCATCAAGAAGATTGTGTTCAACAATGGCAAGTGGAACGCTGGCAACAGCGCCGATTCAGGCACCTTCGAAGGTGAAGTTTGGACAGGTGAAGCTAAGACGGTGGTTGTCACCATCGCCGGCAACACCCAGATTAACAGCATCGAGGTTTATCCCGGTGACTATGTACCCACAGCTGTCGAGGCTCCCGAGGGTCTTGTCACCGACACCTACATCTTCCAGGCTCGCTCAGAGAAGCCCTATTACGATCCCGCCGACCTCACCCTTTGGGTAAAGGCAGGCTTCGATGGCGATGATGTCTATATCCAGGGCTTGGCAGCCGACTACAACTCCAGCACCAGTGAACTGTGGGTAAAGGCCACCAGGAACGAGGCAGGACAGTATGTCATCCCCGCCAACCAGTTCATGGGCTCCGTTGCCTTCTGGATGTCCACCATCGATTGCTACTTCACTGCTGTCGATGCCCAGGGCAACATGGTTGACGCCGTGCTCGACTACGATGCCGAGAAGTGCCAGTTCACCACCGACCAACCTCTCGTCATCAATGCCTCGCTCACCGAACTCAATCCTCAGCAGACCTTCACCGGCGTGACCATCACCAAGTTCAACGAGGTAGCCGCTACACCTGCCGACCCGACGATGAACTCACTCACCTTCGACGAATGGTCGCACTACATCACCTTCTACATCCCACAGGCAGGCACCGAAGGCGAAACGCTCAATCCGCAGAAACTCTTCTACACCATCTGGATCCAAGGTGTCGACGGTGTTAATCCTTACGTCTTCTCACCCGACTTGTACTGGGGCTTCGACGGTGACACCACCGAACTGCCATGGAGCCAGTACTACAGCTCATGGGACAACGCCCACAGCGTCTACTTCTATGACGACGCTGCCGTCTTCGAAGGTTGGGCAAAGGTTGGTGTTCAGAGCATCTACTACGGTGGCGACGAGGTTCGTAAGTCGGCCATCAGCTGGATTGAGACTCCATTCTACACCGGCATTGACAACATCACCACTGGTCAGACCACCGGCAAGGCCATCTACAACATCTCCGGCCAGCGCATCGTCGCTCCCGCCAAGGGTCTGAACATCATCAATGGTCAGAAGGTGATGATCAAATAATCCCCGATTCCCCGCTCTTTTTGAGCACGAATCCCATAAGCAACCCCAGGTCCCTCCCGGAACCTGGGGTTTTTCTATGTGTTCTAATTATTCGTGCCCTTTTCTGTCCCCGTCGCGGCCATGTTTGGCCGCCTCAACGCGACAGTTTCCCGACCCCCTTCCCCCTCCTGTCGCGATATTCCCCACCTGTCGCTACCACCCGACCCAAAAAACAGAAAAAAGTTTGGAACCTGCTAAAAATCCCCCTATCTTTGCACCGTCAAAACAGAACAACAAGTTCTTCACGACAAAACAAAAACGATATTATAAACAATTAAAAACTATACAACTATGTACGCAATCGCATTCTTCACCACCGTGATCCTCTTCTCAGCAAGCCTCTACATCAGCGACAAGATCGCTGAGTCAGTAAACAACCGCAAGAGCAGCACCAACGCTGCCGAATATCGCATCGGCCAGATCAGCAAGGCCGCATAAAACAGGTCGCCGTAGTCAAGAACCACCAGTTCATCGATGGTCTCGTCGAACCTCGTTACGACAAGGTAGAGAACTACGTGGAAGATACGCAGCACTTCAAGGTCACCACGTAGCAGACCTTCATGGATGGTTTCCTCTCTGGTATCACTTTCGGCATCTATACGCCGTCGACGACCTATTACTACCAACCCGCAGAATAATCTTTAACGAATCATGTAGATGGGGAACAAACTATCCCATCTGCATGCCTTTTATTGATTTTACACTTTTCACAAGAATATACAATTATCACTTATTATCTTGAAGTTTCAATCCTGCAAGCCAGCCTGTGAAGGTGGGCTTGCTTTTTTTGCATTCAAATCAGCATGTCTATTGAGCAAAACATCCATAAAACGTGAATAGGTTTGCACTGAGGGGGAAAAAAGGCCTTAAAATTTGAATATTCGAAGATTTTTTCCTTTATTTGCATGCCTTATGAGTTTTTGGAAATCAATTTGCATAACTCATTACTTGTTTATTAATCATTTATTTGCTAACCCCATTATTTAATCTTATTATAAAACCGTATGAAAAGATTTTTACTCCTCCTTTCAGGATCTGCTTTTCTTTCTTATGCCAGTGCACAAGAAAAGAATGTAACATGGCCTGATGCATCAACCCACACTGTCAAGCCGGCATTCACCCTTACCGTTCAGGTCGCTGAGTCTGTAGAGCGCACCTTCAGTTTCGGCACCTACAACGAGTTCGACTTCTATGCCGTGGACTTCGGCGATGGCAACCTCGTGCTTACCGACACCGTCGGCTACACCACCTCGACGGTGACCAAAACCGCTGTTACGGGCGTCGCTACCGGCGATGGCGTGATCACCGTTTATGCCGAGGATCCTTCGACCGTCTATTACGTGACCACAAGTACCGGCGCTTCGACCGATTCGCCTGTTCTCAGTGCTGACTTCAGCAAGCTCACCAAGGTCAACACCCTCAGCGTGGGCAACGTCAATGCTGCTACCCTTGACCTCTCGGCCCTTGAAAGCCTCCAGGGCTTCACTTCGTTCAATGGCCAGCTCGAGACCCTCGACTTCAGCAACAATCCCGAACTGAAGAACGTCTCTGTTGCCCAGAACAAGCTCAAGAGCGTCAACATCAGCAAGAATGCCAACCTGACGAGCTTCACTGCCTATACCAACGAGCTCGAGACCCTCGACTTCAGTGCCTGCAATGCACTGGAGGGCATCTATGCCTATGGCAACAAGCTCACCAGTGTCACGCTGCCCGAAAACCCCGAGAACCTTGGTAACATCAACCTGCAGCAGAACGAGCTCACCGCTATCGACCTCAGCAAACTCACCAAGAAACTTGCGCTCTGCTACTTCAACGACAACAAGCTCGCCTCGCTCATCATCCCTGTTGAAGTAGGCACCTTCGAGTCAGAGAACAACCAGATTGCTGAGTTCAGCGTATTGGATGCCACCAAGTCGTGCAAGCTGGCCAACAACTGCATGACCATCGCCACCCTGCCTACCAAGCCTGCTGGTCTCAATACCGCAAGCAAGATCAAGAAGTTCACCTACGCTCCTCAGGCCGACCTCGCCGTAGCGGCTGAATACAACGTGGGCGACGTGCTCGACCTCAGCGACCAGCTCACGGCTACCGGCGTGCTCGAGGCTCCCGCCACCACCGTTTACACCCTAGTGGGCGAAACGGGCGAAGCCGTTGCTGAAGATACCTATACCATCGACGAGGGCAAGATCACCTTCACCAAGGCTCAGGAAGGCCAGGTATGCGTGACCATGACCAACGAGGCATTCCCGCTCTTCACCGGCGACGTGGTGTTCAAGACCACCGCATTCAACGTCTTTACACCCGTAGGCATCGAGACCCTTGAGAACGCTGCTGCCACCTCGCGCCGCTACAACCTGATGGGCGCAGCTGCAGGCAAGGGTGAGAAGGGCTTCGTAATCGAAGGCGGCCGCAAGATGCTGCTTAAGTAAAATCATTAAACAATGTCAAAAACCTTACAACTGGTTGTCGGCTTCATGCTGGCAATCTCAGCTGTACAGGCCCAGCAACGACTCGTCTACGGCACTGTCACCGACATCCACAAGGAACCCCTGGCAGGCGTGACGGTCGTTGTTTCGGGCACCAACAATGGAGTTATCACCGATCAGAATGGCAAGTACGCCATTCGCGTCGGTGATAATGCCAGTACACTCAACTTCTCGATGGTTGGCATGGAGCCCTACAAGGTTTCGGCCAGCGTCGGTAATGTCATCAACGTCATGCTGCGTAGCCAGATCACCGAGCTCGACGAGGCCGTCGTCGTCTCGACCGGTTACCAGCGCATCAGCAAGGAACGCTCCACGGCTTCGTATGCCATGGTCGATTCGGCCAAGCTCACCACGATGATGCACCAGGACCTCACCTCCTCGCTCGAAGGCCAGGTGGCTGGTCTGCGCATCAACGTCAATCCCAACACCGGTGATGGTTCGCCCATCCTGCGTGGTGTGGGCACCTTTGCGAGCAGCATCGGCACCGAGCCCCTGATTGTCATTGATGATATGGTGACCTCGATGTCGCTGTCGGACATCAATCCCAACAACGTCGAGTCCATCACCGTGCTCAAGGATGCTGCTGCTTCGTCGATCTATGGCGCCCTGGCGGCCAATGGCGTCATCGTCATCACCACCAAGCAGGCCAAGAGCGACAAGGTGAAGATCTCGCTGAGCGCCGACCTCTACATCTCCACCAAGCCGACCTTCGATGCCATGCATTACGCCTCGACGAGCGACATCATCGACTACGAGACCGAGGTCTACAACAATCGCGTGGCCACCAGCGGAGGTTATGCTTCGCTCTTCAGCACGTTGGGCAACAACTACTACAGCCCGCTCTACCAGCTCTATCGCGACCAGGCCGAAGGCCGAATCTCCCAGGGCGAAGTCGATGCCACCCTTGCACAATGGCGTGGCAACGACTACTATGAGCAGTATCGCAAATATGCCTGGCAGAGCACCATCAACCAGCGCTACACCCTGAGCCTCGCGCAGAAGTCGGGCGAGAACAACCACTTCGCCACCTTCACCTATCAGAAAAGCCGGGGTCGCAGCCTCAACGATGCCAGCAACAGCTTCAACCTTTACGCCAAGAGCAACTACAAGGTGCGTCCCTGGCTCAGCGCAAGGGTCGGCATTGAGGCGCGTCTCAACCGCGCCACCTCGCCCAACGGAAGCTATACCAACTATGCCTTGCAGGAACGCTACGCCCGGATCGCAGATGATCAGGGCAATTGGGTCCTCACACCTTATGCCAATGTGGGAGGCTATGCCGGCAGTGCTCCCAATGGCGACGTCGTGCACCGTGCCTCCGAGGTTGAAGGCGCCAAGAGCATGGGCTTCAATGTGCTGCAGTCCCTCGACGAGAGCCTCACCAGGTCGCGTCGAACCAGTCTACGTCCCTTTGCCAGCCTTGAGGCCTCGTTCCTCAAGATGTTCCGCTATCAGGTCATGTACCAGTACGAATGGTCACAAAACCGCAGCGAGCTCTACGACGAGGCCGACACCTACCTGATGCGTCTCACCCACAACGCGATGATCCGCACCGATGGCGAATGCCTCCTCCCCAACGGGGGACGATGGTTCCAGCAGACCAACAACGCCTATCATCAGACCTTGCGCAACCAGCTCAACTTCGACCATAGCTTTGGAGTCGAGAGGGAACATCTCGTCGATGCCATCGTCGGTTTCGAGCTTCGCGACGTGCGCACTCCGCGTCTCATCCAGCAGCTGATGTACGGTTACAATGCCACAGCCCTGAGTTCTGTACGAATGGACTGGAACAGCCTCTACAGCGACGGATGGGAAAGTGCCATCTACGACCAGACCTTGCGCATGGCAGGCCTTGCCACCAGTCAGACCGAGACGCACCATCGCTACGCCTCACTCTACGCCAATGCCGGATATAATCTCAAGAACCGCTACAACGTCACCGGCAGCATCCGTTGGGACGAGGCTGACCTCTTTGGCCTCGATGCCAAGGAGCAGCACCATCCCCTCTGGTCGGTGGGTGCAGGCTGGAACATGACCGAAGAGGCTTGGCTCCGTGACCTCACCTGGCTCGACTACCTCAAGCTGCGTGCCACCTACGGCATCAACGGCAATGTGGACCAGACTTCGAGCACCTACTTCGTGGCCCGTTACCGCACCCTCAACCAGGATCCTACCGGCACCACCTACCTCTCTTTCTCCGACGACGACCTGCCCAATCCCGAGCTGCGTTGGGAGCGCACCACGACCACCAATCTTGGCGTGGACTTCCGTGTGTTCCACAGTCACCTGAGCGGTAGCCTGGAGTTCTACAACCGTGTGGGCGAGGACCTGCTGGTCACCAAGTACCTCGATTCGACCCTCGGTGCCACCTCGCGTGTCATCAACAATGGCCGTATGCGCAACCGTGGCCTTGAACTCTCGCTCACGGCACAGATCATCCGCACCAGCGACTGGACCTTCTCGGCCTCGATCAATGCAGCCTACAACCGCAACACGATGCTCCATGTAGAGCACAAGTCTTCCGACGTAGCTTCCAACTTCATCACCGCACCGATGAACTACTTCATCCAGGGCACAAGCTACAACACCCTCTGGGCCTATCGCCTGAGCCGCGTGTCGCATGGCTATCCCATCATCCTCGATGCCGACGGCAACGAGATGGCTGTGGTCGATGACGAAGGCAATGTCACCTCGGTGACCAACAGCTCCAACTTGCGCGAGACCAATGCCTTGGTCAATATGGGTACGCTAACCCCCGTCTACAACGGTTCGCTCTCGCTCAACCTCAAGTGGAAGGGACTCGAGGCCAATGCGCTCTTCATCTTCTCGGGCGGCAACAAGCTGCGTCTCGACGCCACTCCGATGGATTCCTACAGCATCACCACCACGCACATCCTCGATCGCTGGACCCCATCCGATGCTGCCGATGCCCGCAAGGTGCGGCTCTACTCCGACATCCCCACCTCCACACAGGAGTATGCTTCGACGTTCTCGCAGTGGTGGAGCTTGAGCGACGAGCAGGTGCGCCGTGCCGACTACATCAAGCTGCGCAGCATCAACCTGGCCTACAACCTGCCTGACAAGCTGTGCCAGCGCCTCTCCATCGGTGCCACGCGTTTCACATTCCAGGTCAACAACCTGTTCTACTGGAGTGCCGCAGGCCGCGATATCGACCCCGAGGCATATAGCCTTAATTCGGGCACACGTACGCTGCAGCAGCCCCGCACCTATTCGTTCTCAATATCAACTAGCTTTTAGTTCGCACCCATCATGAAACGTAAACTATCCATCTTGCCGGCTCTGCTGGCGTTCGGTTCTGCGTGGTTGGCTTCTTCCTGCGACAGCTACGTTGACATTACACCATTGGGCTCTCTGACCGTCGATGACGCAAATACCTATTACGAGCTCATCGCCAATCCCCAACGCTGCTATTATCCCTCGTCGTTCGCCTATTTGAGCGACGACCTCTGGCCCAAGGAGTCGAAGATCATCGGCTTCGAGTCCACCACCATCGATGCCATACTCTTCACCGCCAACGAGAATGCGGAGCGTAGCCTCATCGCCGACAACAATCTCTACGAGAACATGTACAGCGACATCCTGCGCTGCAACCTCGTCATCGACAACATCGACGCTGCTCCTGGCACTGACGAGATACGCACCTTGGCGAAGGCCGAGGCACGCACCTATCGCGCATGGAACCACTTCATCGCTGTCAACACCTTTGCCAAGGCCTATACCCCTGCCACGGCAGCTTCCGATGGCGGTGTGTGCATCATGGACCACTATGGTCTCGAGCTCACTCCTGCCAAGAGCACGGTGGCCGAGGTCTATGACTTCGTGATCAGCGAACTCGAGGCATCCGTACCTCTCCTTCAGGAGACTCCGCTCAACATCTATCATCCCAACCGAGCCTACGGATATGGCCTGCTTGCCCAGGTCTATCTCTTCCATCGCGATTGGGAGAAGGCACGCGATGCGGCGCTCAAGTCGCTCGAACTCAACAACTCGCTCATCGACTACAACGAAATCAATGACAACGGTGGCATTGCTCGCTATCGTGTCTATGCCGACGATAACAATCCCGAGGTCCTGAGCTACATGTGGCTCGCCAGCGGATGGACGGCCGAAGCTGCCACCTATTATAATTATGGTGTCATCAGTCCCGAGCTCGTCAACCTCTTCGAACCGAATGATCTGCGCTACAGCCTCTTCTTCCGACAGAGCGGAACCACCATCAGCCTCTATTACGACATGGGATCGGGGGCAGCCATCTGGACGCCCGCCACTACAACGGCACGCTTCACCTACATGGCTGTCGGTATGCGCACTGCCGAGGTCTATCTGACCCTTGCCGAGGCTTACGCCCGTCTGGGTGACAATGCCAAGGCTACCGAGTACGTCAACGCCCTGCGCCAGCACCGTCTCTCCGGAACCTACGCGATTGCTCAGCCTTCCACCCAGGTCGAGATGATGCAGCAGATCATCCTCGAACGTCGCAAGGAGCTGCTCTTCGGCTTCCATCGCTTCTTCGACCTGAAGCGCTTCAACACCGAGGCCGAATACGCCAAGACCATCGTCCGCGTCTTCCCCATTGTCAACACTTCGGTGCCCCAGCAGACCTATACGCTGCGTCCCGATTCGCGTCTCTACATCATTCCCTTCCCGCATTCGGCCCGTGACAGGAACCCCAACCTGACGCTCAATACCGACGAGAAATGATTCACACGACATCACATTTAAAGTAATAACTATATGAAAATTCGTCTTTCATTGCTGGCCTTGGGTGCAATGCTCTGTGCCAGCACCTTCGCCCAGCAGGACACCGTCTATGTACGCATGGACTTCAATGCCAATCCCTGGAACCATCCCACAGCCAGCATCATCAAGGGCTGGAGCACCGTCGACTGGGACAATGCCCCCGCAGGTTCCATCTTCAGCAAGACCACCGAGTTCCCCATTGCAGTTGGCGAGTCCACCCTCAAGATGACACTCACCCCCAGCGACCTCGACGAGACTGATTATGAGAATGTCTATGTCAATGGTCCCAATTATGACATCGATATGAATGGAAGCGTGGTGGAGAACTATCTCTTCACCTACACCGGTTCCAGGATGACCTTCACCGCTCCCGAAGGCTACTCGATGACGCGTGCTTCCTTCGAAGTCTATCGCACCTGGGCCAGTGGTAGTCTCTCGATGAATCCCGTCACTAACTGTCACACCTGGGGCCCCGATAGCGCCAAGGTGGTGACACAGGAATATATGGGTCAGACCTACCAATATGATGCCTGGAGCGGCGATTCCATCGAGTGGAGTCTGCCTGTCTGCACGGGTTCCACACGTCTGCGCTACATCGACTTCTGGCTCCTTCCCACCGCCGATGCCGCCATCACAACTATCCAGGGCGACGCCAACCGCGAGGAACGCATCTACTCCATCGACGGCAGGCTCATGCCCGCCGATGTGGCTCCTCAGAAGGGTCTCTTCATCCTCAATGGTCGAAAGAAGTGGGCCCGCTGACCAATCTGATCTTTACAATTCTAAATACACGTAATGAATCCTAGAAGCTTCATTCTATCCATTATGGGAGCGATGGCAATCCAGTTCGGTGCCATCGCCACCCATTTATCGTTCACATCGACCGATTACCATTTTGCCGACAGCCTGAAGCAGGTCGCCGATACCCTATCGACCGACTCCGTGAAGGCCGACACCACCCAAGTCAATCCCAAAGAAAAGGATTATGCCAAGCTTCTCAAGAAGCAGGTCTCGAGCCACGAGGGTCTCTTCACCGTGCGTCACATCGAAAAGGACTGGTACTTCGAGGTGCCTGAGTCGCTCCTCGGGCGTCTGCTCCTCTCTGTGACCCGTTTCGATGCCGTCCCCAAGGGCTTCAAGATGCAGACGGGCGAAGAGGTGCAGCGCAACGTCATCTATTTCGAAAAGTACACCGACCAGGTGCTCTTCCTGCGTGCCTATCATCAGGAGTTCCTGCTCGACAAGGAGGCCGACATCACCTCGCTGCTCGACAAGGCCTCCGTCGATCCCATCGTGAGCCGGCTCGACGTAGTGGGACGCAATCCCGAGACCCACGACATGCTCGTCAAGGTGACCCCGCTCTTTGCCAAGGACACCAAGCTCGGCGGACTGATCCAGACCGACCGTACGCAGGTCAATCTGGGGTCGCCAGTGGCCGATCTGACCTTTGTCGACACCATCCGCACCTATCCCATCAATGCCGAGATAACCACTTTGCGCACTTATGAGAGCAAGGATGCCAGTGTGCCCGCAGCACGCAGTGGCTATGTTACCCTCTCGCTCCACACCAGTATCGTGCTCCTGCCCGAAACGCCTATGCAGCCCCGCATCAGCGACGAGCGTGTGGGATATTTCCAGAACCGTGTGACACGTTTCGTCGACGACGAAGTGTCGAAGGACTTCGGCTACATCTCGCGCTATCGTCTCGTGCCTCGCGATATGAAGGCCTATGCTGCAGGTCGCCTCACCGAGCCTGTCAATCCCATCATCTACTACATCGACCCTGCCACGCCCCGCAAGTGGGTCAAGTACCTCAAGCAGGGTGTCGAGGACTGGAACGTCGCCTTCGAGGCAGCAGGCTTCCGCAATGCCATCCAGGCACGTGAGTGGCCCAACGACTCGACGATGAGTGTCGACGATGCACGCTTCTCGATGATACGCTACCTACCCTCCTCAACCGAGAATGCCTACGGTCCGCGCATCGTTGATCCACGCAGTGGTGAGATCATCGAGAGCCACATCTGCTGGTACCACAACGTGCTCAACCTGGTGCGCAAATGGTACGTCACCCAGTGCGGTCCCCTCGACAAGCGGGCGCAGCGTGCCGACCTCGACGACGAACTGATGGGCCAGCTCATACGCTTCGTCAGCAGTCACGAGGTAGGTCATTCACTGGGCCTGCGCCACAATATGATAGCCTCATCAGCTACACCTGTCGAGAAACTGCGCGACAAGGCGTGGGTCGAGAAGCATGGTCATACGGCCAGCATCATGGACTATGCCCGCTTCAACTATGTGGCCCAGCCCGAAGACAATGTCGGTCCAAAGGGACTTTTCCCACGCATCAACGACTACGACATCTGGGCCATCAAGTGGGGCTACCAGTACCGTCCCGAATTCGATGACCCCATCGCCGAAAGCAAGGTACTGCGTGCCGAAGTCACACAGAAGCTGCGCGGCAACATCCGCCTGCGTTATTGCAGTGACGAGGGCAAGGGCAGCGACCCGCGTTCTCAGGTCGAGGACCTCGGCGACGATGGTGTCAAGGCCACCGACTATGCCATCCTCAACCTCAAGCGCGTCGTAAGCCACCTCGAGGAATGGACTGCACAGCCCGATGGGCAGTACGACGAGCTCGAAGCCTTCCATCGCCGCTGTCGCGCTCAGTTCCAGCTCTATGCCAACCACGTGCAACGTATCATTGGTGGACGTTATACCAACAATGTACCCGATGCTCCGCGTTACCAGCCCGTGCCGCGTCTCAAGCAGAAGGAGGCCATCGACTGGATGGGACGCCATGTCTTCCAGGCCAATACGTGGATGTACCCGTCTAGCATCATCGAAAAGCTCGGCGTCAATGCCGAAGACGAGATGGCCAATCGTCGCAACACGATGATCTCCTTCCTGCTCTCAGGGGGTATGCTCCTCAATCAGCAGCGCAACAATCTGCAGAATCCCGATCCCTATCCCATCGACGAGTATCTCGGCGATGTCTTCCGAGCCGTCTGGCAGCCCTTCACCGACGATGAGCGTCAGAACGCCTACACGCGTGAGTCTGAGAACACGTACATCGATTTCTTAGGCCGTCTGCTCAACGTGGATGGCGCCACCAAGGATGCGATGACCCTCAATGCCTCGCATACCGACGTGCGCATCTATGCCCTCCAGCACCTCGACTTCATCGAGCAGTACTGCCGTGAGCAGCGTGCCGCCCTGTCCGACGGCAGCTTCAATGCCCTGCATTTCGACAACCTCCTGCTCCTCATCACGAGGATTCGCGACAAATATAACGGAAAATGACGAAACAACGGAAAGTGACAAGTTGAGCATTAGTTCAACTTGTCACTTTCACCTATCGAGAATGAATTCCAAGAAACACTCGTCCCTTAGAATCCCTTAATATCCCTTAGAATCTCTTAGAATCCCTTAGCCTTATTGACGATACTTGCAGCAGGCGTGTAGCTTGTTGTAAGCCTCGTCGCTGGCCTTGATGTCCTGGGTGTCGTGTCCCACGGCAGCGAGGGCCTCCTCCACCTTCTTGACGTCGGTCTTCGTGTCGTCATAGATGAGGATGAGCTTCTTGGTCTTCAGGTTCCACTTGGCCGAGGTAACACCAGGCACGGCGCTGGCAGTCTTCTCGATGCGTGTCTTGCACATTTCACACTTGCCATTGACATCGATGGTCACCTTCTGGGTCTTGGCCTCTACGCTGAACATTGCCACTGCGAGCAGGGCGGTAAAAATAACTTTTTTCATACTGTTTTTTTTAAAATTTGTTGGTTAATATTATTTGTTTATGAATAATTTATGATAAATTCGTGATAATTCGTGTTAAACAAAAACCACATATAAATATCGTGAATTCACGCTAATTTTTTTAGCAGATTCGTCTGATTCGTGTGATTCGTGTTCTTTTAAATAAATTCATGTCAATTCGCGATAATTCGTGTTTTCTAAAAAGAACTACTCCTGCGTCATCATCGACTTGCGTCCCTGCAGTTGCGCGGCACTGTCGATGACGAATGTACCATTGACCGCGATGATTTCTCCCTCAGCCAAGCCGTCGGTGATGACGTAGCTGTCGCCTATCGCTGGACCTAGCGTCACCTGACGGATCACGAATGTGGGCAGTTCCTCGGTCTCGTCGAGCACATAGACCACGCTTCTCGGACCCGTCCACATCACCGCGCTCTTGGGGATGATCACCTCGTCGTTGTACTGCTGCAGGTTGGCTTCGATGATGCCTGTGAGGAGCATCTCGGGCTTGAAGTGACCGCTTCCGTTCGCCAGGTCAATGCGAACGTCGGCCGTACGGCTTCTGCCGTCGAGCAGCGGGTCGATATAGCTGATGCGAGCCTTGAAGATCTCTCCAGGCATTGCATCGGCCTTGAACTGTATCTCCTGCCCTACACGAATGAAGGGAAGGTCGCGCTCATAGGCTTCGAACACGCCCCACACCTTGCTGAGGTCCGAGATCACCAGCATCGGTTGTCCCTGGTTGACATAGGCACCCGGAGCCACATTGAGGCTCGTAACGGTGCCCGAGGTGTTGGCCTTCAGCTGGACATAAGGCGAAGGCTTGCCGCTCTCCTCAATCTCGCGAATCTGCTCTTCGGTGACATTGAGCAGACGTAGTTTCTCTTCTGCTGCCGCCACGAGCACCTTGCGTTGTGCACCTTCGTACGAGAGGGCCGCACAGAGCTCCTGCGAGATGGCATAGAGCTCGGGCGAATAGATGGTGGCGAGTGTCTGTCCCTTGCGCACCTTGTCGCCTACAGCGGCAACCATCAGTTGCTCGATGCGCCCTGCCACGTAAGCGCTCTGCGTCTGCTGCATGCGTGTGCTGGGCTGCACCTTGCCGAAGATGCGTATCTCGCTGTTGGCCATTCCGCTGCTGACCTCCATGGTCTCGATGCCGGCAAGGGCAGCTGCCTCCTGGCTGAACATCACGGCATTTTCGTCGATGGCACTGCCTCCGGTATCCCCCATCGGCGTGAGGTCCATGCCGCAGAGCGGACAGGTTGCCTTCGGGTCGGTGGACTTGATGTTGGGGTGCATCGAGCAGACATAGATGGTTCCTCCCTCCTCGCCTTCGTTCCCGTTTTGCTTCGCGCTGTTGTTTCCGAAGATGAGCCAGCCGAGCAGGATGCCTGCCAACAGGATGCCGATATATTTGAGAATGTTCTTATTCATATTTGTTCTTGTTTGAATTCCTATTTATTTGTTTCTGCATGCCTCTTCCGTCTGCAGGCTGCCGCCGTTGAGTGCTGCTATCTTTTCCATCTGGGCCACTGTCGTGTTGTACCTGGCCTTGGCTTCTGCAAGTTTCAGGGCAAGGGCGACGCGTTGGCGATCGGTTTCGAGCAGGTCCGAGAGGAGGGTTGTTTCAGCCACATATTCGGCGCGCATCAGTTCGAGGGTACGGTCCACGAGGTCGAGTTGCTGGCTGAGCAGTCTGATCTTGCGTTTGCTCTCTTCGGCTCTCTGCACGATGCCGAGCCATTGGCTTTCGAGGGCATCCCGCTGGCTGGCGTACTTTTCGGCGGCGGCATTTTGCATCAGTTGGGCCTCCCGTATCGAGGCATTGGTCTTGCGCCGATAGATGGGAAGGCTGACCTTGAACATCGCCATCCACATGTCCTTGCCGTTCATGTCTGCCATCCTTGGCATCTTGGTCTCCTCGTTGAGCATATATTGTGCCCCAACGCCCAGCATAGGGCGCCCCATGTTGCGCATCTTCCTTTCGGTCTGCTCGAGGGCATTCTGCTCGTTGCGGATGGCTGCCAGTTCCGGACTTGCGTTCTCGATGTCGTCCATCGAGACGATGGGCATCTCGCGCAGCACGATGCTGTCGGGAGTGACGATGTCGCTGTCAGCCTCGCGATGCATCAGCAGGTTGAGTTGCTGCTTCTGGAGCGCAAGCTCGGTCTGTGCCGTCTCAAGCTGTTCCTCGAGGCTCAGTTCCTCGGTCTGGAGGCGCAGCTGGTCGCTCATGTTGGCCTTCATCCTGCCGTTCGAAGGCGACTTGTACTGATAGAGCGCGGTTTCCTGGATTTGCTTCAGGAACGCGATATTCTGCCCGAGGGCGGTTATCTTCTCCTGTGTCGCAAGGATCTGATACCATTTTTCCTCCACCTGATAGGCAAGGTCGATGCCTTCCATACGGTACATCTCGTACGCCTTTTCCACCTGCCACTCCTTCTCTCGGCGGGCAGCCTTCATCGAACCGGGCCAGGGGAACATCTGCATCAGTCCGAAGGTGGCTACCTGTCGGCTGTTCACCAGTTCCATGGGGCTGGGATACCAGTTGACCGACAGTTCCGGATCACCGATGGTGCTGGCCGGACAGACGGCTTCGAGCGCAGCCTTGTAGCTCTGCAATGCTGCCTTGGTCCTCGGACTGTTCTCTACCGCCGTCATCATATACGCGTACAGACTATCCACCTGTTGTTCCGCCGCAACCCTGCATTGCAATGCCGCAATTATAACAATTAATAATGTATATCGTTTCATATTTTTATTTTGAACATGAATTATCGCGAATTAACGCAAATATATCTTTTAGTTTTGTAGATTCGTGTGATTTGTGAGATTCGTGTTCTTTTAAATAAATTCATGACAAATTCGTGATTAATTCATGACAATTCGTGTTAAAAACCACATATAATTATCGCGAATTCACGTTAATGATGCCGCAGCGCACTCTCTCGCCACCAGCATTGCAGCACCGGCACTATGAACATCGTCAGCTCCTGGATGATCATACCACCGAAGGTCGGTATCGACATCGGAATCATGATGTCGGCACCCTTGCCCGTCGACGAAAGCACAGGCAGCAGCGCGATGAGGGTGGTGGCAGTGGTCATGCAGGCCGGACGCACGCGTTTGCGCCCTGCTTCGACCACAGCTTCGATGATTTCCTCCTTCGACTTGGGCTGGCGATGCAGGAAGGTTTGATGGATATAGGTGCCCATCAGCACGCCGTCGTCGGTAGCCACGCCAAAGAGGGCGATGAAGCCCACCCAGACGGCCACGCTCAGATTGATCTGATGCATCCCGAACAGGTCACGCATGTTGACGCCCGCTATCGTGATGTCGAGGAACCAGTCCTGCCCATAGAGCCACAGCATGATGAAGCCTCCCGCAAACGCCATGAAGACACCCGAGAAGTGAATCAGTGAGGCGGGGATGGTGCCGAACTGGAAGTAGAGGATCAGCAGAATCAGGAGCAGGGCTACAGGAATCACCACCTTAAGGCGTTGCATCGCGTGATGCTGCTGCTCGTAGCTTCCCGTAAACTGGAAGGTGACACCCTTGGGCAAAACGATCTCGCCGCTTGCCACCTTCTGCTTGAGCACCTTGTCGGCCCTTTCCACCACGTTGACCTCTGCCTCTTTGCCCGCCTTGTCGAAGGTGACATAGCCCAGCAGGTAGGTGTTCTCGCTGTTGATCATCGTGGCACCTTTCGTAAAGCGGATGTCGGCCACCTGGCCCAAGGGAATCTGTGTGCCATCGGGAGCCGTCACCAGTATGCTGGCCAACGACTCGGGATCATTGCGGTATTCGCGTGCATAGCGCACACGTATCTTGAAGCGCTCGCGTCCTTCCACGGTGTTGCCCTCTGCCATGCCTCCAATGGCAGTCTCAATCACATTCTGAACCGATTGTATCGAGATGCCGTAGCGACCGAGCTTCTCGCGGTCGGGAGCTATCTCGATGTAGGGAGCACCCGTCGAGCGGTCGTAGAACACCGAATTCGTGTTGATGAAGTCCATTTCGCGCAGGGCCTGTTCAAACTGCAGACCTGCCTGCTCGATGCTCTCGAGGTCGGGACCATAGACCTTGAGGCCCATGGGCGACTTGAGGCCTGTCGAAAGCATGACGAGGCGTGTTGCGATGGGCTGAAGCTTGGGCGAACCCGTCAGTCCTGGCAGGTTGGCAGCCTCGGTGATGGCATCCCAGATGTCATCCTTCGAACGTATGTTGCGGCGCCATTGACGGAAATAACGTCCGTCCGAATCCGGAATCAGGCTATCCTTCGGCACCTTGCGCCATTGCGTTTCGGGGTCGTAGGTGCTTCCATCCTTGAGCACGAATGCACCCGTGGCATCGGTACGGAAACGCTGTCGATGTCCGTTGGCATCGAGCATGTATTCGGGCACGTAGTTGATCGTGGTCTCGTACATCTGGATCGGTGCGGGGTCGAGGGCGCTTTCCACGCGTCCCCATTTGCCCACGGCACTCTCCACTTCGGGGATGGCCGAAAGCCTGCGGTCCAGGATGCGGCAGTATTCGAGGTTCTGTTCCACACCCGCATGCGGCATCGAGGTGGGCATCAGCATGAACGAACCCTCGTCGAGCGATGGCATGAACTCCTTGCCCAGTCCGCTCCATATCCACAGGCCGAAGGCAATGATCAGTGTGGGAATCGTCATGAACACCCAACGATGGACAAGCACCCAGCGCAACATCCTTTCGTAGTAGTATTGGAACACCCACAACATACCCAGCACGGCTCCGATGATGAAGACGACAAGCAGATAGTTGGCAACGATGCCGTTGTCGGGGCCAAGGGGCAGCCAGTGC
>Ga0310691_10000543_pt1 | contig 68608 bp, 54 predicted proteins | sample 176DNAGHGlowgp2_FD_203887 | JGI IMG/M metagenome (GOLD analysis project Ga0310691, IMG submission 203887) | Sheep rumen microbial communities from Palmerston North, Manawatu-Wanganui, New Zealand - 1766 DNA GHGlow gp2 (v2) (version 2) | ecosystem: Host-associated > Mammals > Digestive system >...
TTTACAGAGAATACTGCTTCAATATCTTAAGCCAGACGGTTAAGGATTACGGTTCGGAAGATAATGTAATGATCTCACCCGCATCCATCATGATGGCACTCGACATGGTTGCTGCAGGTGCAAAGGGAGAATCATTAGACCAGCTCACAAGCCTTTTCGCAGCAGGCAAGGGACCTCTCACACAGCAGGCATATGCGTCAGCTCTGATGGACAAGATCAACGAGGCTGAAGATGTTGAATTCTCGTGTGCAAACGCAGTGTGGGCAAATAAAACATTGCTTGGGAATGCAGTCAATCTTGATTACGTTCAGTACATTCAGGATACATTCAATGCAGACTACAGAGTACAGGAGTTCGGTGATAAGACTGTGAATGAGATCAACGGATGGGTTGACGATCACACCGACCACATGATCAAGGAAGTGATCAGTGAACTTAGTCCTGAAACGGTCATGGTACTCGTTAATGCCATCAGCTTTGACGGCGACTGGGCAAATCCTTATGAGGAGGATCAGGTTGAGGAAGGTGAGTTCACAAAATATAACGGTGAAGTCCAGACAGTTAAGTTCCTTCACGAGACCGGTTCTTCATACTATGAGACAGAGAAGGCTACAGGCTTCATGAAGGCTTATGAGGGCGGCCAGTACGGCTTCCTCGCGATCCTTCCTTCCGATGAGACTATCAGTGCAAACGAGTTCGTTAAGGACTTCAGCGCAGAAGACTATGAAGAGTTCATTGCAAGCCAGACTTACGACTACAGTGTATATACAATGATTCCTGAATTTGAATCAGATTTTGAGATGGAAATGGGCAATACTCTCGCTAATATAGGCGTAGGAGATATTATGGACGGTGATACTGCAGACCTTTCCGGTATTGCAGGTGCGCCCGGAGACCTCTTCGTCTCAAAGGTCTTACACAAAACACATATTGAGGTAGATGCAGAAGGCACGAGAGCTGCTGCAGTTACGGCAGTACTTGTTGACGGAAATTGTGCAGAGCCCATCCAGCAGGAGTTCCGCTCTGTTGAGTGCGACAGACCTTTCGCTTATGCGATCGTTGACATGAGCACAATGACTCCCATATTCATCGGCACGGTAAACGCAGTCTGATCTTAAGAATTCAAAAGAAAGGGGATATAAATATGAAAATCTGTTCAAAGAAAGACATTAAATTTATTACCGGCGTTATGGCGGCTTCGATCCTTCTCGGAGGATGCACTGCCAAAGGCAAGAATCACAATCATGAACTGAAGGACGATCCGAACGCAAAGACAAGCTTCAACCTTAATGAAGTTAAGGTTACTGATTACGATAAGGACGAGATGGATAAGCTTTACAGAGAATATTGCTTCAACATCTTCAGCCGGACAGTCAGTGATTACGGTTCAGATGATAATGTAATGATCTCACCCGCATCCATCATGATGGCACTAGATATGGTTGCCGCAGGTGCCAAAGGGGAATCATTAGACCAGCTGACGAATCTTTTCGCTGCAGGTCAGGGACCTCTCACACAGCAGGCTTATGCGTCAGACCTGATGGACAGGATCAACGAGGCAAAGGAAGTAGAGTTCAACTGTGCCAATGCCGTCTGGAATAACGGCCTTTTACTTGGCGACAGCGTGAACATGGATTATGTCGGATACATTCAGGATACGTTCCTTGCGCAGTATACGGTTACTGATTTCGGAAAGGACACAGCAGATGAGATCAACGACTGGATCGATGAGCACACAAACCACATGATCAAGGATGCGATCGACACTCTTGATGCTGATACGGTAATGGTACTCGTAAACGCAATCTGCTTTGAAGGAGAATGGGCAGAAGAATACGAAGATTCACAGGTCTCTGAAAGCTTCTTTACGTCTGCTGACGGCAGTTCCAAGGAGGCAATGTTCCTGCATGATACGTCTTCAGCTTACTATGAGACGGACAAAGCAACAGGATTCATTAAGTACTATAAGGGAGGCCAGTATGCATTCCTGGCGATCCTTCCGACAGATGAGAGCATCAGCGCAAATGAGTTTGCAAAGAATTTTACTGCTGAAGACTACGAAGAATTTATAAACAGCGTTTCCAATGACTATGTCGTAGTCTCAAAGATGCCCGAGTTTGAATCAGACTTTGATATTAATTTGAATGATACGATCGCAGGATTGGGAGCAGACAGCATTTTCTCACCTTCTACTGCAGACCTGTCCGGAATGGCAGGAAACCCCGGTGATATCTATGTCTCAAAGATAATTCACAAGACCCACATAGAAGTCGACAGACAGGGAACAAGAGCTGCTGCAGCTACTATCGTCATTGAAACCTGCAGAAGCGTAATGGAAGAAGATGTGCCCGAATACCGCTATGTCGAGTGCGACAGACCCTACGCTTATGCGATCGTCGATGTTGAGACCATGGCACCTGTCTTTATCGGTACGGTAAACAGTATTTAATGCAAGTTTGATAGCGGCATTGCGGCCCCGGCGTTAAAAACTGTATCAAAAGTCAATCAAAAACATCATTTTGACTTGCTATAATATGCGGAGTGTTCAGGGAACCAGTTCCGGTCCCGGCGCTCCGCAATATTATTTTCGAGGAAATGACTTGAATACTGCCGATAACAAAAGTCTCATAAAGAAGATACTTTACGTCGTAGTGACGCTTCTTCCGATGGCCATTTACATGGTCATATACATGCCGACTTTTTTCTGGGTGGAAAGTCTTGAGCCTGCAGAGGGATTTCACATCATCCACACGGCAATAGATGACCTGATCCCCGTCGTTGAAGTATTCATCATTCCTTATGCACTGTGGCTTCCTTATCTGGTTATCGGCATGATCGCCATTGCCATCAGAAGCAGAAAGCTCTCAAGAAAAACATCTTACATGCTCATGGCAGGCATGACGCTGTTCATCATCATCTCACTGGCTTACCCCAATGCTCTTGAACTCCGTGCGCACATTCCTGACCGCGAAAACATATTCATGGACCTTATCAAGTATCTTCATTCGATTGATACGCCTACTGACGTTCTTCCCAGCCTTCACGTATATGACGCCATAGTCGTTGCTGCAGGACTTCACCTCACATTCAAGGATAAGAAGGTTCTCCTCGTATTGAGCGACGTTCTGTCGGTCCTCATCGTGCTCTCCACGATGTTCATCAAGCAGCATTCGATCATCGATGTTATTTCAGCATTCGTAATCTTCATTCCTGTATTCATTATCATCTGCTTCGTTATCAATCCTGTTGGAAAAGAGACCAAATCAAAGTAAAATACCTCCATAAGGAGATTATTTATGAAGACATGTCCTAATTGCGGTGCACCACAAGCTGATTCACTACCTGCATGCAGTCTGTGCGGATATTTATTTCCCGTTGTTCAGCGCCCTGTAAAACGTCGTTTTGAAAAACGGATATTCATAGCTCTTGGTGCAGATCTTGTGACCATTATAGGCTCTACGATATTTTTTAATTTTTTCTGGATGAAGGAATCCTCTCACTATGATTCCGCTACGATGGCATTGATCAACACATTGCTTTTAGTTATGATCCTCATCACGGCGGCAGGCCCTATACTCGGTCTGATACTTTCGATCGTCGGCCTTAAGAAAACAAGGAGCACAGGAACAAAAGGAAAACCCTTGGCCATAGCAGGAATAGTTATTTCTGCGATCCTGATACCGTTAGCGTATTTCTTTATAGTGATCGCTACTCTCGCCATTAATTCATAAATAAGATCACACCAATAAAAAGCTTTGTCTCAAAAAGCCTCGCTGATGCGACTTTTCGAAAACTTGTGGACAACCCTATGATCCAACATTGATCCGTATCAAATAAAAAGGGACCGTCTCATCCATTTTGAGACAGTCCCATAATTATTTATCTGAACATTTATCAGTCGTTTTCGAACTCGACTACGAGCTGTGATACAGTCTGCTTAGCATCGCCGTAGATCATGACGGTGTTGTCCATCGTGAAGAGCGGGTTCTCGATGCCGGAGAAGCCTGTACCCTGACCACGCTTGAGGACGAATACCGTACGTGCCTCGTAAGCGTTTACGATAGGCATGCCGTAGATAGGTGAGGACTCGTCGTTGATCGCAGCGGGGTTAACAACGTCGTTAGCGCCGATGACGATAGCGATATCTGTATTAGGCATCTGAGGATTCATCTCATCTGCAGTCTTGAGCTGCTCGTAAGGAACGTTAGCTTCTGCAAGGAGAACGTTCATGTGACCGGGCATACGTCCTGCAACGGGGTGGATGGCGAAGTTAACTTCGCAGCCGTTTTCTTCGAGCACGTCGCAGAGTTCTTTAACAGCGTGCTGAGCCTGGGCAACAGCCATGCCGTAACCGGGTACGAATACAACGCTCTTTGCAGCTTCAAGGATAAGGAAAGCATCCTCGACGGACATTGACTTGGGCTCCTTGTGCTCGCCCTCTGCAGCAGCTGCCTTCTTCTTGGTTGTCTTGAAGAGGAGTGATACGAATGACTTGTTCATAGCCTTGCACATGATGAGTGTAAGGATGACGCCTGAAGCACCTACGAGGCAGCCGGATACGATGAGGACCGTGTTGCCGATAGGGAAGCCTGCAAATGCTGCAGCAAGTCCGGAGAGTGCGTTAAGGAAAGAGATGATAACCGGCATGTCGCCGCCGCCGATCGTGATAACCAGCGTAACGCCAAGTACCAGTGATGAGAGTGTTGTGATGATGACACCTGCAACACCAAGACCGCCGTCAGGTGAGATGCAGATGAAAAGGATTCCGAGTGCTGAGACAGCGAGGATTCCTGCGTTGATGAAGTTCTTGCCGGGAATTACGAAGTTCTTCTTGAACATTGCAAGGCCTGCAAGCTTACCCCAGGCGATGAGTGAACCTGTGAAAGCAATTGCACCGATGAGGATCGTAAGTCCGAGTGTAAGTCCTGTGAATGCATCCTCAGTAACGCCTGCTACGAACTGTGAGATAGCAACGAGCATTGAAGAAAGGCCGCCGAAACCGTTGAAAAGGGCAACGAGCTGGGGCATGCCTGTCATCTCGACCTTCTTGGACCAGATGAAACCAACAACGCTTCCGCCTGCGATTGCGAGGATAATGAGGAGATAGCTGACAAGTCCGCCGTCAATAACATCCTGGGAAATGAGGACTGCTACGACTGCGATAAGCATACCGATTGAAGAATAGAGATTACCCTTACGTGCGGTATCTGCTTTTCCGAGTTTCTTGATGCCCATGATGAAGAGGACACAAGAAATCATGTAAAGTACGATGCAAATGTAATCACTCATTTCTTAGGTGTCTCCTTCTTCTTGAACATTGCGAGCATTCTGTCGGTAACGAAGTATCCGCCGATTACGTTGACCGTAGCGAAGAAGATAGCGATCGCACCTAAGATGATGCCGAAAACGTGGTTACCGGATGCATTGATAGCCGTAGCTGCAATAGCACCGACGATCGTGATTCCGGAGATTGCGTTCGTACCGCTCATGAGAGGGGTGTGAAGCTGTGAAGGGACCTTCGAGATGAGCTCGACGCCTAAGTAGGCAGCGATAATGAATACGAAGATCAAGAGCATAATTGTATCTGTGGAAATTTCCATATATTAAGCCTCCTTAAATCTCTCGTGGATGATGGCTCCGCCCTGTGTGAGAAGGCAGCCCTTCATGATCTCATCAGACAGGTTGACCTCGAATTCCTTGGACTCCTTGTTGTAGAAGTGTGTAAGGAATGCGGAGATGTTGCCTGAGAGCATCTTTGATGCATCCCACGGTACCTGACGCTGGAGTTCGTCACCGGGGAGGATGATTACACCGTTATCGGTGATGACTTCCTTCTTGGGATCTGAACCTTCTACGTTACCGCCTGTGGAAACAGCCATGTCAACGATTATGCTGCCGGCCTGCATACGGTCGATAACGTTCTTTTCGATGAGTACGGGAGCCTTGCGGCCGAAGACCTTAGCAGTCGTGATAACGATATTTGCTTTCTCGCAGACCTTAGCCTGAGCTTCCTTCTGCTTGGCGATCTGCTCGGGTGTGAGCTCTTTTGCGTAACCCTGATCAGTCTGGCCCATCTCGCCCAGATCGATCTTAACGAAGTTAGCACCCAATGACTTAACCTGCTCTTCAACGACCGGTCTAGTATCAAAAGCGTCAACACGTGCGCCGAGTCTCTTTGCCGTTGCGATGGCCTGAAGACCTGCAACGCCTACGCCGATAACGAATACTCTGGCGGGATTGATGGTTCCTGCAGGAGTAACCATCATCGGAAGTATCTTGGGCATGCGTGCTGCAGCATTGAGAACTGCAACGTAGCCTGCGAGTGATGTCTGTGAAGACTGAACGTCCATCTTCTGTGCGAGTGTCGTTCTGGGGATCATCTCCAGAGATACTGCCTGAATGTTGTTCTTTGCAAATCCGTTAAGGAGATCCTTCTCGTTGAAGGGGTCGAGGAAGCTGATGTGAACCGTATCGGGATTCATTCCGTCAGCTGAATCAGGCTTGAGGATTCTGACAACAATCTCAGCATCCTTGAGACCGTCGTTTTCTTTCTTAACGATCTTGGCGCCGGCCTGTTCGTAATCCGCATCTTCAAAGCCGCTCTTGAGACCTGCTCCGCTTACAACCGTGAACTCAAAGCCCATACCTGTGAGCTTCTTGATGTCATCCGGGATAAGAGCAACACGTGTCTCGGCAGGCAGGCTTTCCTTGCATACCAGAACTTTCTTCATGTGCACACCTCTTTTGACTTGGATTCTGTTCAGAAAAAACTGAACATAAGCCTTTAAAGTATAAAACAAAGCCCTACCGAATTAAAGGGCAGGGCTTTTAGTCAATTAAAATATTTATTAAATGAGAATTTAGTCGAAATACTCATCCCAGAGGTCTTGTACACCATCGCTAATGTCCTCGACGAGATGCTTGAATTCGCGGTTTTCCATTCTCGTGATATCCGTGAAACCGCCCGGTACAGAAGGTGCCGGATCTTTTCTGTCGATAGTAACCGTCAGCTCAAGAGACTTTACGTTCGGAATGGCATTTCCGCCGGATTTGATGTTCGTAAGAACGAAGATATACTTGTCACCCTTCTGTGTAAGAGTTCCCTTGATGGAGTACTTTTCGTCCCATTTATCCTTATACTCGAGCTCGAAATCAGAGGTTTTCTTGTCCCATTCAATGGTGACCTTCTGCTTGTCTTCTTTGCTTCCGCTGCTGCCGGAGTCTCTTTTATGGGAGATCGCGATATCAGACTCATAAAGCTTGGCGCTGTTTTCCTTAACGGTATAAACGATGGAGTAAGTCTCATTGTAGGACTTGTTCTTTGCAGTAAGGCTCATCTCTTTTGTAGTTGAGACATTCTTGCCGAGAACGATGGAGATATCTGTTTCCTCATTATTGATCTCGAATTCACCGTCAACCTGGGCGATTCTTCTGCCTGAGCTTGTGATATAGAAATCCAGGGTGATATTGATGTCTTCTTCACTGAGTGTGTCGATGTTATCCAGGATCTCATCGAGACTGTCGTAGAACTCGTCGATGATCTCATCAGGTTCTTCGTTGTAAGAACCGTTTGCAGCAACACGGTTTACGAGCTTCTCAAGATCCTTGTCTTCCAATGCATACTCAACAACATCCGTGACAGCGAGTGCGAGCGCATCCTGGTCGATCGAAAGTGAGATCACTGTGCAGGGGATCTTCTCACCGCCTACTGTGATCGTCTTGGAAGATCTGCCGACTTCAGCATACTTAACGAGCTTTTCAACGATGAGCTTTCTGTATTTCGCGCTCATGTTGTCAATGTCGCGCTCAAGGTTCTTGTTGTTTTTTGCTGTATCCTTAAGGTTCAGGAAATAATCGAACTGCTCTTCGGAAAGTGAATAATCTGTCTCTTCATCAGGATCGAAAATGGAACCCGGGAGGTTCTTCTCGAGATTCTTATAGTTTATGCCGTAAGCTCCGTCCACGAGCTCGGGGCAGGTGAAAGCAAATTTGTCTTCGTTGCAAAGGACTCTTGCCTGAAGCACCTTTTCATCGTCTTCGGCTACAGTCATCTCATATCCGCCTTTTAAGCTGTCCAGATCAGTGTAGAGCTTGGCTTCAACGGTAACATCGTCTTTGGCAAACTTATCGAGATTTGCCGATACCGCAATAGATCCGCCGTTTGCAACATCGTCAGCGACATCGAAAACTTCGATCCTCTTTGCATCAGAGATCGTGTTGACCAGACCTCTTACGATAAGTGCGCTGGGTCTGTTAGCAAGTACGATGGTAACAACGATCAATGCTACAAGTGCGGCTGCTCCGGCTGATCCGCCGATGATAAGAACCCTCTTCTTCTTATCCATTACGAGTCCCTCCTGATAAATAAATGTAAAAAAAGTATAACACGATATCGGTCATCTTGCTTAAAACGGGGTCAAAACAGGCTTTTTGTCCTTATGTCAAAACTCTGTAACTTGAAATCAAATGACTACAGATTTATTATTTATTACGAGGTAAAGGGCATTCTTCGGAAGGGCAGGCTCGGGTCAGGGCCTGGAAGGAAGCCCAGAGAAGTGTTATGGCCGAAAAGAATAAAGAACGTGATATTAAGACGAGGTACGAGTTCCTCATTGCGGGAATCGTAGTTGTCTTATTGTGCATATTGGCTTTCGTAGCATTTAAGATCACAGGTTATCTGAACGGGGCAAGAGCTTCGGGCACAGGTGAGACCACGCTTGAAGCAAGCGACGGAACGGTTCTTATCGAAGTTGCCATCAGAGAGACCACAAATCCTGAAGAGACAGTTGAAGAGACAGAAGTGACAGAGCCTGAAGAAGTGCCTGTCGAAGAGATCATCAACGAACATGACGATATCCGTATCTTTACTGCCACCACACCCGGAGAGAACTACTACAAGTCCAAGGAAGGCAGACTCAAGCTTTATGCTGATCCCAAGGAGACGGACGAGGACAGACCGTCTCTCATGGAAGAAGCTGCTTTTGAGGTGCTCGGTTTCTCCAGAGACGGATGGGCTGCGATCTCATACGGCGGTCAGAGATATTATGTTAAGAGTGCCGAGATAATTCCCGCGGATGCTCCCGAGGATTGGGAAGAGAGACACAAGGAGGCCGAAGACTCACAGGCTGTAAGATTCTTTGCTCCTGTTTCAGGCAATATCGAATATGTAGTTACCATGGACACAAAGGCTTTCAGCCTTCCTGACGTCATGAGCAGCGGTCTCTCGACAGACCTCAAAGCAGGAGAGAGAGTAATCGTCGTAGCCACTGACGGCGAATGGTATAAGATCATCTACATGAATGCCGAGTATTACGTGCTCAGCTATCTGGAACCCAGAGAAGCATATATCGAAGAGCATCCTGAAGAGGAGATCATCGACAACACTGGTTATGCTCCTGCAGGATCTTCTGATGCAGCTTCAAGCGCTGCTTCTGCAGGTGCGGCAGACACGGCCAACTCAGGCGGAACGACAACTGACGGAGATACAGGTTCAGGTTCATCTGATGATTCAGGATCATCCGGTGGTGATTCAGGTTATTCAGCAGGATACGGTTCAGCCGTTTACGAACTTTTGGATTATGTTAATTCTGAAAGACAAGCAGCCGGTCTTGAACCTCTTACGTGGAGCGGCGAACTTGAGAATTGTGCATGCATCCGTGCCGCAGAGCTTCCGCTTCTGACTAATGATCAGAATGCTAACCACCAGAGACCTGACGGTTCTCCTTGGTATACGGTAAACGAGGACGCGATGTGGGCTGAGAATATAGCATACGGACAGAGATCAGTTTCAGATGTGCACTATGCATGGGTAGGATCTTCAGGACACTATGCAAACATGATGAATCCTGACTACAGATCATTCGGTGCCGCTCTGTATACCACAGATGACGGATACGGATACTATTGGATTGAAGAATTCGGATATTGATTCCGGGAAATCAGATAAAGACTTAACAAGGACCTGGTCTGAAAGATCAGGTCTTTTCTTCTCCGGGGCCGAGAGCTCTGCCGGAGAGGAGGTCTCTCCAATGCTTTCCTTCAAGCTCGTAGATCATGGAGACAGCAGCGCTGATCTCGTCTTCCGTGCCGTCTGAATCAACGAAAGCAAGGAGGCCGGCGATCTGGATCATGTCTGCTTCGATGGACTTTAGGAAGTCGCCCGGTGTAGTAATGATGCCGCCGTACTGGCTGTATGAGAAATCGACTGCAGCAAGAGGGTAGATGAAGCTCTCGCACTGGTCGTCCAATACCTGCGGAAGGACCTGGATGAGTGCTGATGATACATCTTCAGGGAGGCTCGCGATGAGATCCCATGTGAGGTCGATCTCAAACTCGGCGTCGTTCTTTATGTATTCGAGAAGATCGCCGTGCATTGCAAATTGTCTTATGAAATCCTGTTCAACCGGATCGAAAATGCCGTCTGCGCATGCGACGCTCAGGAGGACTCCCTGAAGGATCATGTCAAACTGGGCAAGCGTAAGCTCGGCATCGTAATCGCTGCCGGTGACATTCTGGAAGACTTTGTCCATCGCCCTGATGGTTTCTTCAGCATGGTCGTATGCCTGGGCCGCTTTATCCAATATGTCCTGTCTGTCGTATTCCATAAGATGCCTCTTTCAGGTTTATGGGGTTATTCTATTACTTACGGTCACGATATGCAAAAAAGGAAAGTGTACATCTGATGTGCTATAATTCCTTGTTGGAATTAATAATTACGAGGGAGCAGGAATTAAGTATGGCACTTTTCGGCAGGAAAAAGAAAGATGAAGAGAAGGGCGCAAAGTCCTCTGAAAATAAGCAAAGTAACAGTGTTACAGAGGAGATGAAGGTCATCCTTGAGGCCCGTGAGGAGGAGCAGAAGGAAAAGCTCGCCAAGGCCGAGGAAAGACAGCAGGCCCAGGAGGAACAGGCCAAGCAGGAAAGCTTCCTTGAAGAGCAGTCCAAGCAGGCAGCCAAAAAGATCCTTGAGGGTGACGGCATTCCTGAGGGCATGACATTTTTCGTTGTTTGTGACGAGATCCCTTTGAGCGCTGAACCTGAAACTGAAGGAAATATCGTTGTCCGCGGCACCATCAGAGGTACCCTCAAGGCAGGCACGGAAGTATTCCTTTATCAGGGAAGAGGCGACAAGTTTACCGTTAAGGTTGAGAAGATCAGAAACGAGAACAGGGAATTCGTTGACGAAATCTCCTACGACAGAGCTGAGATCGAGATTACAAGAGGCGACATTCCGCTTCCGGAAAATCCGGACGATAACGCTTCAAGCGCAGTCCAGAGATTTGCTGTCCTTACAGACGGCAAGGGCATTGAAGACATGAAGGATCCTTCCTGCAAGGGAATGGCTAATGCAGGCAACCCGAGAACTACTGCAATGCTCTGCGAATACGGCAAGTTCGGCAAGGACCCTGTTTTCTTCGGCACGGTAATGGATTCACTCATGACATCAGAGTTCGTTACTATCGCAAAGATCTCTCCCGCACAGAATGGCAAGAGCGCCATCGGTTTTGTCGGCATCACCACAAAGCAGGATCCGAATTCTTCTTACCTTCCCGTTTTCACATCACAGGCACTCGCGCAGAGAGCACTTAAGAACGGTTTTGGTAAGCAGGGCGGTCCCGATAAGCGCCTCTGCCTGAGCTTTGCGCAGACGGCTGCTATCTCAAGAGACAGCCACCATCAGGGATTCCTGGTCAATCCGGGCGGACCTGTTACCATCACGATCCACAAGGAACTTGTAGACAAGATGGTAGGCACAACGATCTTCAAGGAAAGATTCGGCGAAGGTGCAGGCGATAACGCTTCACTTGCTTTGGGCGGAACGGGCAACAGAGACCTTGATAACTTCATCGGAAACGGCGGTCCCAACATGCCGGGCATCCAGAAGGTCATCGTATCTAACCCTTCTGACACACCTGAGTTTGCTGTTATCGAGAATGCAGTAAAATCTTATTGCGGTAAGCATGCTGACATCGTCAAGGTATTGATCCTCGTATCAACACCTGCGAACAACCGTAAAGACAGATCTTATCTGTGCATAATGGACTGCCCGGATGAGACATTTGAGACAGAATGCAAGGGGCTCGCTGAAGCGATCAAACCTTTCCTTAAGGGAATCAGAAGGATCCAGTTCCAGCAGTTCTCCAAGATCAACAAGGAGAAGTTCCCGAGCAAGGTAACATGGCTTTATTCGAAGCTCCCGCAATAAGGGGCGGGATGCTTCGGTAAATATATAAGTAATGTAGGCATTTCGGAAATTAAAGGAATAAGGGTTTTCGCGTGCGTGAATTATTTAACCTTCCGAATCACTCGGAATTTCCCAATAATTCACATAATTCGTAAAGATTATTCACTGCACGCGTGATAGAATTGCGTTGCTATGCTTCAAATAAGGGATATACGTAAAGAATACAAAACCGGCAGTCTCGTTCAGAAGGCACTTGACGGAGTTTCTCTGAATCTCAGGGATAATGAGTTTGTTGCGATCCTCGGACCTTCGGGTTCAGGCAAGACGACACTGCTTAACATCATCGGAGGTCTCGACCGCTATGATTCGGGAGACCTCATTATCAACGGCGTTTCCACAAAGCGATATAAGGACAGGGACTGGGATTCTTACAGAAACCACACGATCGGTTTCGTATTCCAGAGCTATAACCTGATCCCGCACCAGACCGTTTTGTCCAATGTAGAGCTTGCGCTTACGATCTCCGGCATCTCCGGCAAAGAGCGTAAGAGAAGGGCTCTTGAGGCGCTGGACAAGGTGGGACTCCGCGAGCAGGCTCACAAGAAGCCTAATCAAATGTCGGGCGGTCAGATGCAGAGAGTTGCCATTGCGAGAGCCCTTGTAAATGACCCCAAGATCCTTCTTGCAGACGAGCCTACGGGCGCACTTGATACCGAGACGAGCATCCAGGTCATGGACCTTCTTAAGGAGGTCGCAAAAGACCGTCTGGTTGTCATGGTTACCCACAACCCTGAACTTGCAGAGGATTATGCTACCAGGATCGTTAGGGTAAAGGACGGTAAGATAATCGACGACAGCGATGCTTTCAATCCTGAAGAGAATGCCGATACACCCAAGCCGGTTCATAAGAATCTCGGCAAAGCATCCATGAACTTCTTCACGTCTCTGGCGCTGAGCTTCAATAACCTCTGGACGAAGAAGACAAGGACAATACTCGTAGCATTTGCAGGATCTATCGGCATCATCGGCATTGCCCTGATCTTATCCATGTCAAACGGCGTAAACACATATATCGGCAGGATCGAGTCGCAAACCCTGTCGCAATATCCGTTGTCTATAGAGAGTTCGTCAATATCTTTCATGTCGATGATGATGGTCTCGACTGAGACATGGGAACCGGCCGGAGAAGGCGAGATCATCGAAGTCCCTTCAGTAAGCCAGATCCTTTCGACAGTAAGGACCAATGACCTTATTTCCCTCAAGGAATATTTCGACAGCGGGAAAACCAATATCTACGAACTTACAAACGGTGTTGAGTATTCGTACGGCCTTACGCCACAGATCTATTACTACGAAAAGGGAACGGGCAACTACAGGCAGGTAAACCCCAATAATGACTTTGCCTCAATGGGACTTACGTCTTCAAGCATTTTCTCTTCTGCTTACAGCATGAATGTATTTTTTGAGCTGCCCGAGAATGAGTCACTCTACATCAACCAGTACGATATCAAGGCAGGCAGATGGCCTGAGAACTCACAGGAGGCAGTGCTCGTACTGTCGAATAACGGTGCGGTTACTGACTATATCGTCTATGCGTTCGGCTTAAGAGACACCGAAGAACTTGACAGCATGATCCGTGATTTCAGCAACGGTATCGAAGTCGTATCAGATCAGGAAAACTACACATGGCATTATGAGGATTTCATGGGTGCCACATTCAAAGTCGTTCCTGCTTTTGAGTTCTATAAGTACGACGACAAGAACAAGATCTACACCGACATGAGAAACGACAAGGATTATATGAAGAATCTTTTGAGCGGTGCGCAGGATCTTAAGGTTGTCGGAATCGTTCAGCCGAAACCCGGTGAAGATATCTGGATGCTTGATTCGGGTATCTACTATGGCGAGAATCTTGTTGAGGAATTAAGAGATGCAGCCGATAATGCCGAAATCGTTCAGGCACAGCTTGCTGACCGTGAGGTAAATGTCCTTACGGGCGAGAGGTTCGATGAAGAAGAGTCAGATTTCGATATGGGCGATCTTTTCGAGATTGATGAAGATGCAATCCAGGATGCATTCAAGTTCGACGAAGACAAACTTAACTTCGACGAAGAAGCTTTCGGTGACATGAGCGGAATCGACTTGTCCGGTGCTTTGGGAAGTGCGATGCCTAATCTTTCACAGGATCAGATCTCTGATCTTTTGGACGGCGTCGAGCTTAAGGTCAACAGTGATGCTTTGGGACAGGGTCTGTCAGCTATCTATACTGATTACCTTGACTATGCTTCCGCAAATCCGGCTACTGATTATGCAAACCTTCCTGATGCAGTGGCAAAGTACATCGCCTCACCTGAAGGAAGCGCTGTTATGAGAGAGCAGCTCGTAAAGATAATCAAGGAGAGCGGCGCGGAGAACATCGATAATGATGTGATCAATGCTGCAGTCCAGGCTATTACCCAGGATTTCACGCAGTATGCTTTCCAGAGAGCCATCGAAATGGGAATCAATCCTATCGAGATGGATCAGGATACAAGGAACCAGTTATTCCAGGAATACATTGAGACTGAAAGAGGCCAGGGAGTAGTTGATACGCAGTCACAGATCATGATGAATGAAGTGATCGAGAATGTCGATATCACACCCGAGCAGGCTCAGGAGATCTCACAGGCACTTCTTGATAATTACAGCAAGTATGCGACGGAGAATAATCTTCCCGATCCTAACGCACTTGAAGCTTCTTTCAAGGAATATATGGATACCGACAGAGCAAAGAACATGATCACTTATGTTGTTGCTACGTCATTTAATACCGATGAGATCATGTCGACCATCATGTCGAATATCTCAGGCATGACTTCGCAGATGGCAGGACAGCTCGCATCAGGCATTCAGGACGCGATAGCGCTGGTTGTCGAAAGACTCGCATCCAACATGACTACTGCCCTGCAGAATACTTTCGAGGATTTCGGTAGCGCGCTGACAATAGATCAGGATGCGTTTGCAGCTGCATTTAAGTTCAATATGGGTGAGAGCGAGCTCCAGTCGTTCATGAGCGAGATGATGGGCAACGGAACGTCTTCTGCCGAAGGCAACCTTGCTGCGTTCGGATATTGCGAAAAGGATAATCTGCAGTCTATCACGATCTACCCCAAGGATTTCGAATCCAAGGACCAGATCACACAGATCCTGAAAGACTACAATAAGATGGTCGAAGATGCGGGCGAAGAGGACAAGAGCATCGTCTACACGGATATAGTCGGAGCTTTGATGAAGTCTGTCACAAAGATCATCAACACGATCTCATATGTACTCATCGCCTTTGTCGCTATCTCGCTCGTCGTATCGTCGATCATGATTGGTGTCATTACGTATATCAGTGTTCTTGAGAGAAGAAAAGAAATCGGTATTCTCCGTGCCATGGGTGCATCAAAGCATAATGTTGCCCAGGTATTCAATGCCGAGACCATGATCACCGGATTCCTCGCAGGACTTTTCGGTGTAGGTATCTCACTGTTCTTACTGATACCTATCAATGCGCTGATCCATAAGCTCGCCGAGTCTGATGACGTAAGCGCGGTAATGCCGTGGGCAGCTGCGATCGTACTCGTTCTCCTGAGCATCTTCCTGACATTTGTAGGCGGACTTATCCCGTCGAAGTCAGCTTCAAGACAGGATCCTGTAACAGCTCTGAGAACCGAATAAAGGGTATTTAAGCGAAAAGCCTCTTTGTGCTCTTTCTGCGTGTGTTTGCAGGCTTTGCAGCATCAGCCTTCTCTTTTTCCTTGCGCAAGATTTCTTCGTGCTTTGCGATGAGGTAATCGGCAGTTTTCTCTGCGCCCTTGCCGATGTTGCACCATGTCTGTTCACGGGCAAGGTCTCTGCCTTTGGCAAGTTCTTTTGCATCTGAACCGCTGATGCAGTCTTCAACGAGCTTGCCGATATTCCCGAAGTTATCGGGTGTAAGTTTTCTTCCGATCTGGGGAAGGATCTTATAAGTCCAGAGCTCTTCTGTATCCCATGCGCAGTCGTACTGTGACCAGTCGTTGGAAGGTTCCGTATAGATTACCGGCTTATTGAATACGAGCGAGAAATCGAAGATAACGCCTGAGAAATCCGAGATCAGGATATCTGCTTCGTTAAGTACATTGAAGTTATCCGAATCGCGGTTCCACTTGAGCTTGTCTGATTCGGGGAACTGCTTCATGAGTTTGTCGATCAGGTCCTTTTCTGATGTGAAAGACTGGGGGTGAGGTCTTATTATGACCTTATAGCCTGTCTTAATGAGGTTCTCGATAAATGAAGCACCGTAAGCCGTGAGGATGCCGTTGTTGCCCCATGAAGGTGCGAGAAGGATGGCCTTTTCCTTGCCTGACTTGTCAGCTGTTTTCGCATTGTCGAGGCGTTCCTTCATCTTATCAAGGTAAGGAATTCCCGTAAGAACTACTTCTTTTTCGGGAATGGAACGCATGGTCTCAAGTCTTCTGATCTCTTCTTTCTGGTACATTCCGGATACGAGAACCGCATCGTAGAAATCCAGGCCGAACATCTTATATGTTGTTATGTCGTTCGGCATGTGAGGGATATGAACATAGTAAGATGCGCCCTTGGATCTCTTCCACTGGAAGACGTCAAGGCTCGGAGTGGTAGAGAGGACGAGGTCTGCCTTGATGAAGTTCATCTTGGAGATACCCTTGTTGCCCTCACCGATAAATTCAGAATGAACATGCTTATAGTCTGCTTTAAGGGCCGGATCGTCAGGACTTGCCGTCAGATAGTGGATGTCCCTGCCGCGCTTTTCGAACTCATCCAGAACGGGCTTAAAGACATTCCAGTATCTCTTGCCTTCAGAGAAGATGCAGATTGGGAGACGGTCGCCTTCGGCATTCTTGCCTCTTCCGCCGAGGAAGAAGAATTTGAGCTTGATGATGAGGGCATGACCGGCAAAGATAAGCACGCCTGCAATTCCGATGATGATCGAGAAGAGCATGCTTCCCGTGCCGGGATCGATATATAAGAGTTTATCCAACATAATTATTCTCCTTCATGCCTTAAGTAGGATCCCCGGGAAGCAGCGACCAGTTATTTTTATCAAAAATATTATCGTGAACAGTATACCAACGGCGGTCTTCTTCGACAAACTGTGTGCCGTTATTTTCGAGTACACTGCCGCTTCCCGAAACATAAATATACAGGTCCTGTTCCTTGGGGCTCATGTCTATGGGATTGCCCGTAAAAGGATTTACCGGTGACTCTACGATGCCCTGGAGCGCAAGCGACGGTGTGTCGGCATTGGTCATGAAATCGTAGTTTACGGTAAAGCCTGTAGCATCAAAATCTTTTACCAGAAGCACCGGATTGAGCTGTTCGCCGTCGTATCCGATATCTGACAGGTCAAGATCGTCAAACTGATTGAACGAATAACCGTGGTCTGAGACGATGATGATCCTTGTATTGTCGTAAAGGTCATTTGATCTTAAGTAGTCGAACCACTGACCGAGGATTATGCATGCGGACATGGCGCACTGGTAGTGTGCGTAGGAAAGGTAATCTTCCATGTGAACGGTGCGTCCGTCAACGGTAAAGCGGTCAGCGTGCTCTAAATCGTATTGGGTGTTATCGACCACGACGGCTGCTTCATATGAAGGCTCTGACAGGAGCGTGATGTCATGCGTGGTGTTGTTTGCAAACATGAAGAAACAGTTCTCTGCACTGTCATCGATATAGACGATGTCGTCCAATGATTCGAGAACGAGCCTGGATCCGAGATAACCTTCATCAAGGCCTACCTGTGTATGCGCGGGATCTGAAATGACTGAGATGTTTCCGCTGCCGTAGGTATAAAGGTCGAGATTGTCGTATGTGCCGCCTGTATATACGACAGGCTGGAGGAGATAGGGCAGTGTCTTCATGAGACCGTAGCAGAAGAGGTTACGGTTGAGTCTGAGGTCGTACTCTTCACCGAGTTCCAGAAGGACCGGATCGTCGTAAGCCAGAACGCCTGTCATGTTGAATGCGTTTATCTTGTCGTTGTCATCGTATATGCTTACATCGGAGAGCCACTCATAATTTGCATACGGCGGGTCGCCAACTGATACTTTCCATCCGTTATCAGCGAAAACGGTAGGGAGCACCTTAAGCGCCTCATTATGCTTGTCTACAAGGAGGTCATCCGGCCTTTTATTCATGTTGGCCGGAGAATAATCGTAACCGCCGAAAAGAGCCGGTGCGGCGTTGTTCGTGCTGTGGCCAAGAGAGATCGTGTTGGGATAATAAGTAAAGCCGTCAAACTGATCTTTGAGTTCGGGACGCTCATTCATGATGTAGGGAACATAGCCGTTGATCATACGGTCGAGCATGATCACAACAACGTTCTTGCCTGTCTTCGTCATCGGTATTGCGACTTCTTCGGCGGTATTGCCGTAGGTGTAGTTATGTCCGGTGGTCATGGCAAGGCTCATGAAGACATTTAAGCTCGAGATGGCAATGACGCCTGCAAGAGCAACGCTTATGATGAGTTTTTTGTATTTTTTCAGCCTGATGAACAACAACGCAACGACTGTGAGTACGGCAATGTCCGCAAGGATATTCAAGATGATGTCCTTGATCTCGAAACGCATGTTGTATTCATAGATGAGTTTCTTTGAAAGGTAACCGAAATTCTTGTTGAAGACTACGTAGTTAACGATGCTTACGACCGCAAGACCCGGCATTATGCCTTCAAGATATCTGGTGAACTTATTCCTGGTAAGCACGATGAAGAGCGGAACCCAGATCATGAACGTTCCTACGGCGGTAAGTCCGCTGCTCAGGATATAAAGAACCGGGTTGCAGGGATTTACGCCGAAAGGCTTAATGAGCTCTGTCGGGTTTTCTGCAATGACGTCAGAAGGGATCATGACACCCGTAAGAACGGCAAGAACCGCACAGGAGATCATTACTACCGCAAAGCCCTTCTTGTCCAGACCAAGAGTTTCTATCTTAAGCTTTGATTCCGGCTTTGGCTTCTGCAGTTTGGTTACGATGTTTTTGCCGAGTGAGAAAACGTTATTAAGTGTCCAGTAGAAAACAAGACCTGAAGGGGAATTATAGAGCAGCACGAGGAATACGAGCGCTATCAGGATAAGCTTGACCTTGTCTTTTACCATTTCCTTTTCCGTGTAAATGAAGCCTGCAACGATGTTGATCAGCGTCATGAGTACAGGGAGGACGTTGATGCTTATAGCACCGATCGTGATAAGCGCATCAGGAGCACCGAGATCTTTGATGGGACCTAAGGATACACCCTGAAGGACCTTTAATCCTGAAAGGAAGCTGTAGGCTGCCATAAAGAACGGGATCTGTAAAAAGAGTGATACGGATTCCTTGAATACGGCAGTTGTCTTGTAATTGTTTTCGCGGTAATAAGCCTGGAGCATCATGACGCGCTCGTCGCCCTTGAAAGCAGCCTTGATCTTATCGACCCAGGGCTTCATGCTCTTTTTCTTTTCGAGCTGCTCCTTCTCAAGCTTGTCGGCACGCTTATAAAGCGGCAGAACAAGAATGTTGATTACAAGGCTGATAACCACAATGGAGATACCGACATTGCCGGTAAATTTATAGGCATAGAAGAACACAACTTCAAAAAGAAGTTTTAGCGGTTCAATAAATAGACAAAATAAATAATCAAGAAAAGACATAATCGCCTCAATTATAAAAACATTCTGATATTACCGCAAGCAAACGGTGCCTGGTGGAGACAAAGTGAGTCAAAATTCATTTATTATTCACCCAAAAACCAACCCGATTACTCTATAATATGTTTATGTCTCCGCAAGGAAGACGCTTTCATCAGAAGAAAGGGGGATAACTATGAACGGCAAAGCCATGTACAACCTGACTTACGGACTCTTTGTTCTGACGGCAAAAGACGGCGCCAAGGATAATGGCTGTATCGTTAACACGGTATCGCAGGTTACGACCGAACCAAACAGAATATGCGTCGCGGTCAACAAGCTGAATTTCACGCACGACATGATCCATAAGACCGGCGAGTTCAATGTCTCGATCCTGACCGAAGGTTCGAAGTTTGAGACCTACAAGCACTTCGGATTCCAGAGCGGCAAGGACATCGACAAGATGGAAGCAATCGATTTCAAGCGCGCTGCCAATGGCATCGCATACATCGCGAATGAGACGAATGCTTTTATCTCGGCAAAGGTGGTAAGCGAGACTGACCTGGGCACTCACACACTGTTCCTGGCAGACGTTACTGACGGTGAAGTCTTATCAGACGATCCTTCAGTTACTTATGCGTTCTACCAGAAATACATAAAGAAGAAACCCGGCCAGGACAATGCTTCAGCGCCGGCAAAGAAAGGCTTTATCTGCACTGTTTGCGGATACATCTATGAAGGCGACGAATTACCTTCGGATTTTATCTGCCCGTGGTGCAAGCATGACGCCAGTTATTTCATCCCCACAGGCGACACACCCGCCAAAGAATCAGTGAAAGAAACAAAAACAACCAATACACAGGAGGAATCAAAAATGAGCAAGTACGCAGGCACACAGACAGAGAAGAACCTTCAGGCTGCATTCGCAGGCGAGTCCCAGGCAAGAAATAAGTACACCTATTTCGCATCCAAGGCTAAGAAGGAAGGCTACGAGCAGATCGCAGCTCTCTTCCTCAAGACAGCTGATAACGAGAAGGAGCACGCTAAGATGTGGTTCAAGGAACTCGAGGGTATCGGCACAACAGCAGAGAACCTCGCAGCAGCTGCTGACGGCGAGAACTACGAGTGGACAGACATGTACGAAGATTTCGCCAAGACTGCTGAAGCAGAGGGCTTCCCGGCACTCGCAGCTAAGTTCAGAATGGTCGGCGCTATCGAGAAGCATCACGAAGAGAGATACAGAGCTCTCCTTAAGAACGTTGAGGCTCAGGAAGTATTCAAGAAGAGCGAAGTTAAGGTTTGGGAGTGCAGAAACTGCGGTCACATCGTAGTTGGCGAGAAGGCACCCGAGATGTGTCCCGTTTGTGCTCATCCTCAGTCTTACTTCGAGGTCAACGCAGAGAATTACTGATATCTGCTCTTTAGTTAGTGTGATTTATTTGGGAATGCCTCAGAGTTCTGGGGCATTCCTTTTTATTAGGTTAGGGGATTTACGTACCTATTTGAAGAAAAGTCGTTTCAGGTACGTAAAATTTGTGAGTATCGCTTTGAAATTACGTACCTATTTGTGAAAAAGCCTTCTCAGGTACGTAATTTTTCTCTTGATTACGCGTTTTCGAAGTGTTTGAAGCTTCATTTTACGTACCTAAAAACGAAAAACAGCTTTCAGGTACGTAAATCCTGTGATTCTTGCTTTGAAATTACGTACCTATTTCGGAAAAATGCTCTTTAGGTACGTAATTTTTGAGCATGAAGAATTTTCAAAATCATTTACGTACTAAAAACCCAATATTCCATTTTTAGTACGTAAACGGGAACTGCATTACTTACTAGAATCGAAAAACTCGATTTTGGTAAGTAATATTTGGGCCAAAGAGCACTCATGAGAGAATAATTTACTTACCAGAATCAGAAAATCGATTTTTAGTAAGTAAAATTCTGAAAATCCTGACCCAAAAAGAGCACAATTTACTTACCAAAAATGAAAAACTTAAATATGGTAAGTAAAATCTCAAAAAGCAACACCGGGAAAGCGCATATTTTACTTACCAAAATCCAAAAATTCATTTTCAGTAAGTAAAGCACAAAAAAAGGATACCTCATGATTGAAGTGAACCCCTGAAGTTGGCCGATTTAAAATGAGTATAAGGACTGATTCCTTGCCTGGCAAGGAGTCAGTCCTTTAAGTTTGACCTTTGTATTTAAAGTCTTTGTCTTCTTCTACGATATCAAGCATTATCTGTGCAAACTTCGGATCAAACTGTGTACCCATTCCAAGCTTCAGTTCATCTTTTATCATTTCCTGCGTGAGGTGTGATCTGTAGCTTCTGTCGCTGGACATTGCATCATAGGAATCTGCGACGTTGATTATCCTTGCTTCTTCGGGAATGTCTTCTCCCTTAAGTCCTGAAGGATAACCGGCACCGTCATATCTCTCGTGATGATAAAGGGCAGCCTTTTCAAACTTCGGAGTGTCTTCTATGTTTTTCAGTATTGCAGCACCCATCTGTGAGTGCCTTTTGATCATTTCAAACTCTTCGTCGGTCAGTTTCCCGGGCTTGTTTAAGATGCCGTCGGGAATACCTATCTTTCCGACGTCGTGAAGGAGGGCGATCATATAGATCTCGTCCTGTCTTGCTTCAGTGTATCCGAGTCTCCTGGCTATCATTTTCGAATACTCTGCGACGCGTGAAGAATGACCTTTGGTGAATTCGTCTTTTGTATCGATTGCGGCAGCAAGCGAGCTTACGATCTGGAGGAACAGATCCTTGTTCTCTCTTGTTTTCTGCTCGACTTCGTAATAAAGCTGGTGCTGCAGCGTTGTAAGTTCGATTATGTTCCGCGCGCGTAAGAGGAGCACTTCAGGCACGAACGGCTTTCTGATAAAGTCCATCGCACCGAGCGAGAGGCCTTCACTTTCCGAACCTGCGCTCTCGTCTGCGGTAAGGAAGATGACGGGAATCCTTGCTGCCGCACTCTCTAAAGAGTGAAGCTTCTTGATCGCTTCAAATCCTCCCATGCCCGGCATATTTACGTCGAGCAGGATAAGGTTCGGCATATCTGTTTCTTTGTCGAGATACTCGAAAAGAGCCTCTCCCGACTTCAGCGCAATAACATGCATTCCGCCGGAACTTAAGATCTTGCCTGCTACCTGGAGATTGATCACGTCATCATCGACAATGACTACTTTCTTGAACTTGTTGGTAACTACATAATCTGTGTTCTTGCCGATGAACTCTGTCTCGTGTGTGATGATGAGATTTGCTATCTTTTTGTTTTTCCAGCCGTCAAGGAGATGGAGTATTACCTTGTCGACGGAGTCAGCCCTGATGTCAGTGAGGAATACGAAATACTGGTTCTTGCTATTCCTCATGAATATATCGGACTTACGCAGAGACCCTCTTATGTGGGTACCGAATTCGTCCACATTGTCGTAGAAATCGTTGTCGAGCCTGCCGTTTTCGGGAGCAAGCGTGAAGAGGATCTTGCATGCGTTTATGTGGTGTCTGATTATGTATCTGATTACATAACGGTATACGGGCGAGAAGGCATCCTTATCAAGCTGGAGAGCAACATCCTGGATCGAACGCTCACCCAGTATCTCGGATATGGCCTTGATGTCGAGTATTGTTGACTTGCCGTCATCAATGTTGTCGTCGTAAATATCGTAACTGTGCTTACCGTTTTTCTTAACATTATAAAGAGCTTTATCGGCGAGCTTTAAAAGGGCAGTGTAGTCGTTGCCGTATCTGGGAACGAAGATACCGCCGACAGATACGCCAAGCGGAATGGTCATGTCATCGCCCATCAGTTCCTTTGCTTTTCTGATGATCTCTCTGTTGAATCTGGAGGTTATGTCTGCAACGGCTTCTTCGGTCGTAACACCTGTTGCAAATGCTGTAAATTCGTCACCGCCGATTCGTCCGACCTTACTTCCCTCAGGGACATTCTCACGGAATGTATCAGCACATGCAACGAGGACTTTATCACCCATCTCATGACCATAGATGTCGTTTACGAGTTTGAATGAATCGAGGTCGATCATCATGAGGCATCCGGCATTTTCGGAACACATCTTGGAGAGTTCCTCTCCGGCTGCAGCCCTGTTGAGAAGCCCTGTAAGTTTATCTATTGTTGCTTCGCTCTTAAGGCTCTGCATCTCCTGCGAATTCGACATGATGTTGCCGATTCTTCTGAGGAGTACGTCAGGGTTAAAAGGCTTTCTGATAAAGTCGGCTACTCCGACCTCAAAACCTCTGGTCTCAGTATCGACATCCTCATCTGCGGTAAGGAAGATGACGGGGGTCTTCATGAGGCCTTTTAACTGCTCGAGCTGTCTTAATTTTTCGAGCGTCTCAAAGCCGTCCATGACAGGCATCTTGATGTCCAGAAGAACAAGATCCGGCATGCCGTTCTCGTTAACGTATTCAAGGAAAGCACTGCCGGATTTCAAGGCAGTAACACGCATATTGTTTTTGTTCAGAATATGATCTGCCATTTTGAGATTAGCAGTGTCGTCGTCAACAACGATAATCCATTTAGTCATAAGAATTAACCCCGGTAATCACAGTAAGTCACTAGTAATTCAGATAATAGCATATAATTTTTTAAATATCTGAATTTATAAAGAGATATCGGGTTTTAGACAACTATCCTTAACGGTACCTTAATTCGGCTTTGAGACTATTGAAAACGGGGTTTGCCGGTGGCAAACTATCTGCAGTGTTTTAACTTGGGGGTAATTGGATATGTTAGAGGTTAAGAACGTAACCAAGCGTTACGGCAAAAATGTTGCATGCAATGATGTATCTTTCACGCTTGAACCCGGCTCACTTACAGTCCTTTTAGGACCTAACGGCGCAGGCAAGAGTACGATCATCAAGTCCATCATCGGCTTTCTAAAATACGACGGAAGCATCACGATAAACGGAATGAACAACAAGTCCGTTGAGGCAAGAAAGGTATTGGGTTACATCCCTGAAATGCCTTCTCTTTATCCGACTCTTACCGTTATCGAGCACATGGAATTCATCGCAAGGGCATATAAGCTTACGGATTACAAAGACCGTATCAACATGCTGCTTGAGAGATTCGAGCTTGATGATAAGCGCAAGAAATTCGGTGACGAGCTTTCCAAAGGTATGCAGCAGAAACTGAATATCTGTCTTGGTCTTTTGCCCGATCCCGATCTCATTCTCCTGGACGAGCCCCTCGTAGGTCTTGATCCGCATGCCATCAAGGAACTCAAGAATTACATCGAAGAGCTCCGCAAGGCAGGCAAGACATTATTTATCAGTACACACATCATCGACAGTGTCGACATGCTCTGGGACAGAACCATCATCATGCAGAACGGCCAGATCAAGGCTAACGTCACAAGAGCTGAAGTTGACGCGGGTGGCAAGACACTTGAAGATCTGTTCTTCGAAGTAACAGAAGGTATTGATAAGTCATCCGTAAGCGGTGAAGGTGAAGGAGAGGCATAAATGAGACTGTTCCTTTATTACGCTTCCCACTCACTTCTTAACACGCTTAAGAAGATGATGAAGACCTGGGCCGTCATCTTCGTTATCATGATCGTTTTCGGCGGCATGATCGGATTATTCGGTGCCATGTTCGACAAAAGCACTGATAAAGCTGATAACACGGTCACAGTTCTTGAGACAGATGAAGACGGCGGTCCGGGTGAAGAGATATCTGCTGCTGAAGCCCGTGACAGTTTCTTAAAAGGGCTTATGGCCGAGCATGATCTTGCAAAGGAAAATATCGTCGATCTTGCGATCTCCGCTATCTTCCTGCTCATTCTTGCGGTCAATATCATTAATGCAAAGAATTCAAATAAGATCTTCCTGCCGGCAGACGTGCCGATGCTTTTCGCATCGCCGATGAGGCCGCAGTCAGTACTGATGTTCAGGCTTCTTTGCACGCTCGGATCATCGCTCCTGATATCTGTTTTTGCTTTGTTCCAGATCCCTAATCTTACGATCAATGCAGGACTCAGTCTGTGGGGCTCATTCTCGATAATCATCGTTTATGTGCTTTCACTCATGTTCAGCACGCTGGTCCAGGTCATTTTCTATACGATCACTTCGAAAATGAAGAACGGCGTGGCAAATCTCAACCGCTTCATCGCAGTCGTTTACGGTGCGATCGGTGTGGGCTTTGCAGCATTCGTTACTGTAAACAAGATGGATATCGTTGACGGACTTTTCGCATATTTTGCAAGCCCGAAAACACACTGGGTACCTTTCTGGGGGTGGCTCAGGGCAATCTCTTACTATGCGGTTGCAGGCGACACTGCTTTGTCCCTGATCTTCCTCGGCATCTTTATCGCATCATGCGCAGTGCTCATACTCCTCATCTGGAAGATGAAGGCAGACTTCTACGAAGATGCCATGTTTGCGGCTGAGCACAAGGCCGAGCAGCTTGAGGGCGCCAAGAGGGTAGCAAGGGGTTCTGTTGCCACAAGGGAGAAGGACCGCAAGGAAAACCTCGACAGGGAAGGCTTCCACTACGGCAACGGCGCAAGCGTTTTCTTCTATAAGGCTGTATTTAACAGATTCAGATTCGCAAAGCTTAAGATCTTCTCCACGACCATGATCGTATACACGCTCATCTCAGGCGTAGTCGCATGGTTTGCAAGAACTGCACCGTTTGATGACACGTTCTTCATGCCTGCAGCAGCACTGGGACTCATGGCTTTTTACAGAACACTGGGTGACCCAATCCGCGAAGACACTTCAAGAGGATTCTTTATTCTTATTCCTGAAAAGGGATTTGCAAAAGTCTTCTATTCACTTCTCGGAAGCCTTACTGTTACGGCAATCGACCTTCTGGTACCGTTTATAGTATGTGCGGTACTGGTCGGGGCAAATCCTTTGTCGGTCATAGTCTGGTTCCTGTTCATCCTCTCGATAAGCTTCTTTGCTACGACTTTGGGAACATTCATCTCACTGTCTCTTCCTGACGAAGTCGCAAAGCTCATCGGCACGATAATCCAGATGATCTTCTTCTACTTCGGACTTGCTCCTTCGGCAGTTGCAGTAATCCTTGGCATCGTGTTCGGCAAACTGGTCCTTGCGGTAGCGATAGGAGCTGCAATAAACTTTGCCATCGGCCTTCTGGTTACACTGCTCCTTCCGGTATTTCTCGGCAGAAAATAAGGCCTGACGGCTGTCAATGACAACATATAGACGCCCGTCTATGTAAAGGAATATGTAACATTTCGGTGTTTTACATATTCCTTTTTTGATATTAAAATACAGGGCGGAACAATTATTTTGAATTAAAAAGGACCGGAGATAAATATGGATGTTTTCTCGTTTGTAACGCTTTTCGGCGGCCTCGCATTCTTCCTTTACGGAATGCAGCTTTTGTCTGAGTCTTTGAAGAAGACTGCCGGCGGTAAGCTCGAAAAACTGCTCAATAAAGCTACTGACAATAAATTCAAGGGCCTTGCCGTAGGCGCGATCATCACGATCGCCATCCAGTCCTCATCGGCAATGACGGTCATGCTGGTAGGTTTCGTTAACTCCGGCATTATGGATCTTCCCCAGACAGTCGGCGTTATATTCGGATCCGACATTGGAACGACACTCACGGCGTGGATCCTGTCCCTTGCAGGTATCGACAGCGGAGACAATGTATTCTTAAAGCTTCTTAAGCCTTCTGTCTTCTCCCTGATTTTCGCGTTGATCGGTATAGCGCTCATCATGATCTGCAAGAAGCAGCGCCGTAAGGATATCGGCACAATGCTCATCGGATTTGCGATCCTCATGCAGGGTATGACCATGATGTCAGCCTCAATGGAGCCTCTCAAGGAGATGGACAGCTTCGTATCATTCATGACCGCCTTTAAGAATCCTCTCTTAGGTGTTGTATCCGGTGCGGTTGTTACGGGCATCATCCAGAGCTCTGCTGCTGCAATCGGTATCCTTCAGAGTATCTCCATGACAGGCCAGCTCACATACGGTATGGCTATCCCGCTCGTAATGGGTGCCAACATCGGTACATGCATGACCGCCATTCTCTCATCCATTGGTGTTAACAGAGACGCAAAGAGAGTTACGGTCATCCACGTTGCAATTAAAGTCATCGGAACAGTTATCTGGCTCATCGTCTTCTATGCGGTAGATGCCATTTTCAATTTCAGCTTTTTGGACAACAAGGTCGGCATCGTCGGTGTAGCTGCGATCCACTCTATATTTAATATTGCTACAACTATTCTCCTGTTCCCGTTCTCAAAGCTCTTGGTCAAGCTTGCACATGTTTTCGTCAAGGAGACAGCAGAAGAGCAGGAATTCAAGCTCGACGAACGTCTCATGCTTACGCCTTCCATCGCTGTAGGTGAGTGCCGCAACATGATGGTCAAGATGGTCACAAAGGCTAAGGACGGACTCGATAAGTCCATGGACATGCTCTCAAACGGATATAACACAGCGGACTTCGACTTCATCAAGAAGAACGAAGAGCGTGTAGACGGTTACGAGGACCTTCTGGGTTCTTACCTCATGAAGCTCACGACTACGCAGCACTTGAGCGTTGAAGACAAGAACAGGTCTTCCAGGATCCTTCAGGCGATCGGAGAAGTCGAGCGTATTGCCGATCACGCAAATTATCTGTCGGATTCGGCTGAAGAAGTTGAGACCAAGCATCTTGAATTCTCTGATGCCGCACGCGCAGAGCTCAACAAAGTCATTCCTGCAGTGCGCGAGATCTATACGATGGCTTTGAACTGCTACTTGTCCAACGATGCAGCCAATGCCGACAACATCGGACCTTTGAGGATCGTCATCAGTGAGATGTGTGATAAGTTCAAGGCAAATCACGTTGAAAGACTTGCAGAAGGCATCTGCACCACCGAACAGGGCTTCGTATTTAACGATATCCTTTACAGCTGCGTCAGGATCGCCGAGCACAGTCTCAACATAGCTGCCATAGCTTACAGATTCAAGCGCGCGGGTTCAACAAACCCCGATACTTACATGCACGACTTCAAGCAGCGTAAGGATAAGGACGAGAAGAAGTACCAGGAGTACGTCAGGAAATACAACGCTTGAGGGTAGGCGAGGGGAATGCCGGAAACTTTATCTTTCAAAGATATATGCAAAAAGTGTAAGGCCCGGACAGCGAGGTTCTTCAAGCGCTTTTTCCAGTTTTTAAGAGGTATTTGGATCCTTTTCAAGCAGAGCTTCAGAGTGGTTATGCTCTTCATTCTGCTCTGCTCGGTGTTCACCGTAATGGCAACATCCGTTCTGAAGGACCTTCTCATTACCCTCATGATGAAGGTTACGGGGGTCGAATATATCGTTCCTGCCAATCTTACTCACGTGCTTTTTAATCCCGTATCGATCGTGCTGATGATCATTTTCGCGGTCATAATAACGCTGTTCTCATTATTCGAGATCGCAGGACTCCTGCACGCTTTCTCGATGGGACAGGCGGGAAGAACGACCAACCTCATGAGCATGTTTGCCGCAGGACTCCGTGCCTGCAGAAAGGCGCTTCATCCGAAAAACTGGTTCCTGATCTTTTTTATTCTTGTACTGTTCCCGCTGACAAGGGTTTTCCCTCTGGCTACTTCAACGTTCAAGCTTATCCTTCCCGGATTTGTTAACCAGACTATCGATTACACCAAGGGACTTAACGTAGTTTACTGGGTAGGTTACATCGCATTGATCCTGATCCTTACGGTATATCTGTTCTCGATCAACAGCTTTGTAATGCAGAAGGACTCCTTCATAAAGAGCTGCACGAGATCAAGACATCTTGAAAGAGGACATTTCATAGAGACGCTTCTCTCACTTATCCTCCTCACGCTCATTTTGAACTTTGCGATCAATTCTATTTCTTCCATCATCGTCATCAACTGGAACGAAGCCGCAAGCATGATCCTCGGCAACAGCAAGAACATTATCTTCAAGGCAGAAAATGTCGGCACTTCCACATATCTTCTGCGCCAGATCCTCAAGAGCTTTATCTCACCTGCGGTAAACAATGCCGCTCTGGCTGTTTTGTTCTACCGTTACGTTGATGAGAAGGACATGCTCCTGACTTTGTCCAAGGATACGTTCAAAGCGAAAAAGACATCCTGGAAAGGCGTCATCGCTTTCTTTATCGTCCTTGCCGTATTCTCATCTGTAACCGGCGTTTACTGGATAAACAGATATGCGTTCCTCTTTGAACCCGTTGACCAGCCTCTGGTCTGCGCTCACCGCGGCGATAATGTAAACGCACCCGAGAATACGATGCCTGCATTTGAACTTGCTGCAAGCGAGAATCTGGAGTGGATCGAGCTTGACGTCCACCAGACATCAGACGGCGTCATCATCTGCAACCACGATTCAACGATCAAGAGAGTTACGGGAATAAATCTTTCCATCCACGATCACACATATGAAGAACTAACTGCATGCGAATTCGGTTCATGGATGCCCGGCAACTACGAGCACGTTGTTGTTCCGACACTTGCCGAAGTTCTTCTCTTTGCAAAAGAAAACGGCATGCATGTACAGGTCGAACTTAAAGGCCATGCGGACGATGTGAACTTTGAAGAGAACGTGCTTCAGGTCATAAACGATACCGGCATGCACGATAACGTCATGGTAATTGCCCAGGATCTGAGCCGTCTGCAGCGTGTAAACGAACTCGACCCGACGATCACAAAAGCATACTGTGTCGTGGTAGGTCTTGGCAATCTTGAGAACCTTGAATGTTCAGATAACATCTCGATCGAAGAGTCTTACATCACGCCTGAGCTTGTACGCGACATGCATGCGCAGGGCAAAAAGGTATTCTGCTGGACTGTTGATAACGACGATACGGTACAGTATCTCATCAGCTGTGACGTCGATGTAATCGGTACGGATAACCCGATGCTCATAAGCAATGCCGTCGAAAAGGGTGACTGTTCTGGCGGTATTACGAGAATATTCCACATTATTCTTCACGTCATCGCAAACATGGATAAATAAATTTATAGGTTTAATCGATTGTTCGGTAGAAAACCTCATATCTGCCGTCGTCTTCCATCTCCATGAGCATGTAACCGCGCTTTGAGCCGCCTCTCGGTATTGCTATGGAACCGGGATTTAGTATGCGCGGACCGGCAGCTGTTCCGAAACCTGATTCATAGTATCTGTTGAAGTCTGATATGGCATCTCCGAAGCTGTCGTAGGGCACGTGGGTGTGCCCGAACATACAGATGTCACAGCCCTGTTCCTGTGCCGTGAGAGACAGTGTCAGAAGGCCGTAATTAACGCGCTGGCGGTGTCCGTGCGCGCAGTATATCCTGTGTCCGTTGAGTGTGAATACGGCTTCGTTTCTTACTAGTGAAGGATCGAATGTATATGTGTCGCAGTTGCCCTTGACGAATATGCAGGCTGTCTTGGGAGCACCTGCCCATTTTGCGATCTCTGCCTGGGGATATTCAGAGTCACCCAGATGGATGAGCATGTCGGGTGTCTCTTTCATAATGGCCGTTCTTAAGGGGCCTGTAGTTCCGTGCGAATCACTTACGATCAGTATCTTCATTGTGTTTCCTTATCAGACAAAATAGAAGTCGGTGTCCCATCCGGGAATGCACCTGGTGTGGATCATGTATATCTTATAGTCACTTCTTATTTCAAGGACTTTCTGTACGAGAGTAAATACATCTTCGCTTCTGTGATAGCATGCGATCTTCATCACCGGACGGCATCTGTTTATTGTATCCTTTGCGCCTTCGAGGGCAGACAGTTCAGAACCTTCAACATCGAATTTAATGAAGCTCACGTTATCAAGGCAAAGCGAATCAACGGTGATCACGTCTATCTCACGCGTGTTCTTTAATTCGACGTTGCTGTTTGTCAAAGCTCTCGTTCCTCTTCCTCTTGCGGTGGATACGAGTTCTTTTCCGGTTTTGTCTCCGATAAGGGCATTGATGCAGGTAACGTCGAATTCTTCTGCTTCCAGGTCTTCTGCACATGCTTTGAGCTTTGCAAATGAATGGCGCTCAGGCTCTAATGCAACAGCCTTTTTGAGGCACGGATATTTATTGAGATAACGAACTAATGTATCACCATAGTAAGCACCGAGATCGATAAAGCACCCGGGGTTTATCTGATCTAAAAGCCTGAATTCCTCATCAGGATCAGACTCGGAATCTTCAAGATAAGAGATGTCGCCCGTGAGTTTGTAATTGATGTAGTCTTCGTAGCACTTTTTTGAATTATCATCTGCAAGTTTTGAGTAAACGTCTTCAATTGAATCTTTATTGCCTTCATAGAATTCCCGGTTGAATAAAATGTCGCCGTACACGGGAACATCAGGCACATAAAGTTCTCTTTCAGATGCTATCTTTGAGACCTGTCCGAGCACTTCGGGACGTGATGAGCCGAAGCAAACGAGAACTATGAAATCCTGACCTGCAAGCTTTTCGCAGCAGTCGGAATAAGATATGACTTTATATTCATGGAACATTCTGTCCCTGACAAAACCATCGCTCGCAAAAACGGCGGCAATGAGGTCTTTTAAGCCCCTGCGTTCAAGAACGGAAATTATCTTGTCTGCTCCGTCGCCTGTGCCGTAGAGGGCAATGGGGCGGCATTCAGCCGCAAGGTATTCCCAGAGATCGGATTTTGTTTTCGAGATGTTCATAGTGATAAGTATATATTCTCGTGCTGATTTCGCAAAACAAAAATCGCCTGCAACATTTTCCGGAGTGTATCTGTATATATGGTAACAACACGGAAGACGGCATGGCCCGTCAAACATGGAGGATATACTTATGAAAAAAGGCGCAATCATTGGAATCGTAGCCGGAGCGGTGGTTCTTAATATCGCGGCATTCTCGTTATTCGGTTCTTACCTGAACAGTGCAAAAGCCGCAAGTTCGGAGATCAGGGTGCATAACGGATCAGTCCAGACACTTTCCGGTGACATCAACTACGGCAGTGATACGAAGTCCCTTACAAGCAATATGAATTATACAGCTGAAGCGGAATTTGCAGACGAAGCTGCTTTCACAACAGGCATGTCAAACAGCCCGGTAGCACCTTCGCCTGACGATCCGGGTGTTAACGTAGATCCGTCACAGGGAAGACTTCTCATAAGAACGGTCATGATAACAGCGGAGACAACGAATTATAACCAGGTTGCAGCTGATCTGGAGAGCCGAGTAAGAGAATGCGGCGGATACATTGAATATTCTTCAATGCACGGCACGGGCAACAACAAGGATCTCCGTTCGGGTTCATATACCGTACGTGTTCCTGCAGACAAGCTCGACTCACTCATTGATGCAGTCGGCACAAGCTGCACAGTAACATCTTCCAATGAAAGCACTACAGACGTAACACTTGAATACGTTGATACAAAGGCAAGGATCGAATCTTTAAGAGTTGAATACGACCAGCTTCTTACGCTCCTTTCCCAGGCAGAAGATCTCGATACGATCATCGTTCTTCAGAACAGACTTACAGATGTCAGATATCAGATCGAGAGTGCTGAATCCAGAGTAAGAGTTCTTGAGAACCAGGTCCAGTATGCGACACTTACACTCACACTCAATGAAGTTCTTGAGGAAAAGGAAGTAGAAGAGCCCCACGTCGTAACATACGGCGAGAAAGTTTCCAACCAGTTCAAGCAGACATGGGAAAACACAGTTGAGTTCTTCCAGAATGCACTTCTCGGACTCATCGCATGCATTCCCGGCATCGTAGTAATGATAGTAATCGCTGCTGTAGTTCTCATTATCGTCTTTACGGCACGCAAGAAGAGAAGAGCAAGAAGAGCAAAGGCGCTCGCAGCTAAAGAAGCTGAAAAGATCGCAGAAAAGAAATCTGAAGAAAAGAAATCCGAAGATAAAAACGAGACAAAGGAGGACAAGAAGGAAGAGAAAAAAGAATCAGCAAAAGACTAATCCTAAAAAAGCATAGATAATAAATCTGTAAATGGAATCTGAGTTCAAGGCCGTAGATTAAGGATTTTAGGAATAAAGGGCTAAATATAAATTGGAATAAGAAACAAGTTCAGAATTCATATACAGAAAAATCACAACCGGCTGCGAAGCTCTCCCAACCATCGGGACCTCCGCAGCCGATGTTGTCATATACCGCACATGTCTTAAAACCTCCTGCTTTGGCGCCTTTCATGGCCTGCGGAACATCGTCGAAAACAACAGCCTTGTCGGGCGTTACGACGATTCCGGGAGCAGAAATATAATCGGTTGCGCGAAGGAAGATATCCGGTGAACCCTTATCTGTCTTGTTGCCGAGATCTTCTAACGTGATAACGAAATCAAACATGTTTCTTATGCCGGTGTGAACCAGTGAAGCCTCGGCATTTCTTCGTGACAGAGCCGTCGTTACACACAAAGAAAAGCCGAGTCTTTTTGCTTCTTCAAGATATTCTCCCGCGCCTTTTTTGAGGCACACCTCAGACTTGTAAAAGCCGTATACCATTGACTCCCATGTGTCGACGATCTCCTGCCATGTGAGCGGGATCCTGTACCTGGTCTGTGTGTATCTTGCGGCATCTTCGATCGATGCGCGCTTTACGACTTCGGTATATTCCGGAGTTACCTCATATCCGTAGCGTCCCAAGAAATCCTTATCGACATCGTGCCATACGGTCATCGAATCGAGGAGAGTTCCGTCGAGATCGAATATGAGCAGCTTAACGCCTTCTTTCGAGAGCGCTTTTAAGTCGGGAAAAGGTGCAAAAGAAGATAAGTCTTTCTTCATCATTCCATGTATGAGAGCTTGCCCTTGAGGTTCTCCAGTGCCTGCTCTCTTTTTGTGTTGAAGTCGGCTTTGTTGTTCTCGATAAGGTTGTTGCCGTATGAATCGATGGATACGATCAAAGGTCCGAACTTATCTGCTTTAAGCTTCCACATAGCCTCAGGCATTCCGAGATCGAGCCACTCAACGCCTTCCACGTCTACGACTTCCTCAGCTGCGACTACGGCGCATCCGCCGGGGAAGATAGTGTGGATCGCACAGTTGTCGATACAGCCCTGTGTAGTCTTGGGACCCATGCCGCCCTTTCCGATGATGATCTTAACGCCGGTCTTCTCAAGGAATTCAGCCTGAGCCTTTTCCATACGCATTGATGTTGTAGGTCCGACGCTGATTACCTTGTACTTGTCAGGTTCGCCTTCGGCATTGATCTTCTTCATGATAGGGCCTGCGTGGAAGATGGCCTTGCCCTTGAGATCTACCGGAGGTTCCTTGCCGGAGATAACGACTCTGTGATGAACGTCGTCTCTTCCGGTTACGATGTCACCTGTAAGATAGATGACGTCACCGATGTGAACTTTCTTTATATCTTCGTCTGATACGGGTGTTTTGAATTCAAAAGTGCTCATAAGACTGCCCCCTTGTGTGTGAAGAAATCGTAGGTGAAGTCAGGCTTGATCTTAATTCCTGCTCTTCTGTGTGCCCAGCATGCGGTGGACATACCCATTGCGAGAGTAGCGGGGTGTCTTGATGCCTGCTCGATGTTTACTCCCATTACGGAAAGCTTGCCGCCGAATCCGCCGGGTCCTAAGCCGATCGAATTAAGGCCGTCTTCCAGAAGTTTTTCCATCTCGGCTGCCTTGGGGTTCGGGTTATGTGAACCGACCTGTCTTAAGAGCGCTTTCTTTGAAAGCTTTGCGGCAACTTCGGAGGAGCCTGCGATACCGATTCCGACAAGGCATGGAGGGCAGGCATTTACGCCGTATGTGGTCATCTGCTCGAAAACTGCCTTTGCGATGCCTTCATATCCTTCAAGAGGCATAAGGACTTTGGAGAAGCCGGGCAGTGAGCATCCGCCGCCTGCCATGTAGAAATAGAGTTCCAGTTCATCACTGTCCTTGACGATCTCCCAGTCGATCCAGGGGCTGTGGGTACCGATGTTGTTACCGGTATTCTTCTCATCGAAAACCTCGACCGCATTAGGTCTCAAAGGTGCATTCTTTGTTGCATCCTTAACAGCATCGATAAGTGCATCTTCAATGATGTCCATGTAAGGCCACTTGGAACCTACGCGTGCAAAGAACTGCGGGATGCCCGTGTCCTGACAGGAAGGTCTCTTCAAAGAATCTGCAAGCTGCATGTTCTTTTCCATGACATTGTAGATGTCGGGAGCAAAGCCTTCATTCTCGATCTCTTTCATCTGTGATAAACGGAGCTTAACATCGTCAGGAAGGTGTCCTGCGGAGTAGCTCATGAATGATGCGACAAGTGCTGATAACTGTTCGCGGGGTAAGTCGGATGACATAAGAAAACCTCCGTAAATTCTTTTCGTGACAATTATATAACAAGTGGCAGTGCTAATGTCCCCACACTTTCAAAAGAAAACCAAGTTCTTTATAATAAGCCAAATAATTAAATGATTTTAGATTATGAGGTATTGAAATGACCGGGGAAGTTAAGGCACAAACACCGTTGATCGCGAAGATCGCATCCGACAAGGTTTTATGCTACATATCGATGGCTCTGCTTGCGGCACTGCCTGTAGTAGAGCTCTTTACTGAGATATTGAAGAGCACAAAGCTCAAGGCATTCAGGACGTGGTATCCTTCTTTTCACCAGCCTTATGTCGTAGGTATTTTCGGCATCATCTTAACTTTGTTCGTCATCCTGTCCTTCATCGGAAGAGCGGCAGCCGGAAAGTTCAGATTCTACGTTGCTGATGTTTTCTATTTCACGCTCATGGCATTCATGCTCATCTCCATGTTCTGCTCACAGAACTTCGGCGTATTTTCCGAAGGCCAGAAATACTACATGGAGCATCCTACACACTTCCTCTGCTACTACGGACTTTTCTATGCGGGTTCGATGATCGAAGATACAAAGCTCAGAAGAAATGTCCTCGCAACCTATGTGATCGTTGCAATTATCCAGGGCATCGTAGCATTCCTCCAGACAAGAGGGATCGAGATCTCTTACTGTCTGTTCGAAGCTGACCGTCCGGGCTATACAGCCACATACGGACTTCTTCAGAATACAAACTTCTACGGAACACTCTCATGCGTTCTTACTGCAGCCACATCAGGCCTTTTCATCATGAGTTCCAAGATCTTCAAGAAGAAGGCTTTAAAATGGGCTATATTCGCCCTCGCAATTCTCATGTTCTACACAATGATCGCAAGCATGGCACGTCTTGCATGGCTTGGCCTGGGAGCGATGATCCTGATGTACATCATCTCATTTGTCATCATGCGCAAGGGTGCGATCGATAATGATTCATTAAGACAGATCATCATAGACTTCATAACACTCATCATCGGATTCATTGTGGTAATAATACTCAACATCATCCTTGAGCCTTCCATCACGGATAAGCTCGAGCAGACATCTGAAGACGTTGCTGAGATTACCGAGACAGGCAACGTAAACATCGGTAACGGCAGAGACGATATCTGGAGAGCCGCACTCTCAAGCGTTCCGCGCCATTGGGCAACGGGGATCGGTCTTGATAACCTCACAGCTGCATTCAGGGAGCAGCCCGGCTGGCAGAAAGGCATGTATGTTCAGGCAAAGGGCCACTGCGAATATATCCACACACTCGCAACACAGGGTGTCTTTGCACTGGTCAACTATGTAGCACTTCTCCTTTATGCTACAGTCAGCACCGTTAAGGGTATCGTCCATGAGAAGAACGACATTAAGCGCAGCTTCCTCTGGATCTTCTTCGGTGTCTTTGTAGCTTATATCTCACAGGCGCTGGTCAGCAGCAGCGTAATGAACGTAGCACCTTATTTCTGGCTCATATTAGGATTGGTAACACCCAGGATAAAGCCCATTTCATTTAAGAAGTGACATCAGGAAGGGGGGGCATGCCCATGTTCGATTCTTTACTCCGTTCTAAAGCAGAGAAGGAAAGCCAGTTATTTATCAAGAACTGCATTGCCTTTGACACGCCGAGACTCGAGAATGAAGTCTTTCCCTCAGAATGCGGGACGGAAATGGACGTGGTATATAAAGACGGCAGCAAACCCTTAAAACTTGATGTTTATACCCCTTCCGGATGTGCCGGTGCAAAAGAATGCTTCATCCTGATCCACGGCGGCGCATTTGTATACGGATTCAAGAAACTTGACCAGAACTTCGGAATGCACCTTGCCATAAAGGCAGGCATTCCTGTCGTAAATGTTGACTACACTCTCATGCCGGAATCAGACCTCACGCAGATAATCACCGAGATCTTCGAGGCAATGAACTTCGTCTATACAAAATACGGCTTTGAGACGTTCCACACTGTCGGAGACTCCGCAGGCGGCTACCTGGCCTATATGGTGGCCGTGGCAGCAAGGGACAGCAATGTTGCTCAGGGAATGCTTGTTTCCGTGAGCCCCAAAGGAACAGTTGAATCAGCAGGTCTGATCTGTCCCGGCATCAGAAATACGACCAAGGCTTTCCCGGGAATCTATTTTGAGAAGTTGAGCGGTTCAAAAGATGATCGTCAGCGTCTCCCGGACTATGCATACGACCTTAACCTTATTGCAAAAAAGGACAGTGACCTCAGAGTTGCCGTAATTACCGGCGAGGATGACTTCCTTCTTCCGCAGGACCGTGAATTCAAAGACAATGTTCCAGGCGCGGTTTACTACGAAGCCAATAATGACGGCGATCTTAAGATGCACCATGTTTTCCCGATCGCACATCCGGAATGGCCGCAGTCAGTAAAGTCAATCGAGCTTATCGCCGATAATGCGGTGGGGAGAAGATAAACTGTTGCCTGTGAGCGGCACGGACATAAATGTAATTAAGTTTTGATTTTTGCGTTTAGGTAATTATAATAAAACATAGTAAAAACGGGCTTAACAATATCATTAATGATGCTCTTTTAACCTATATTGGAGTAAACGTATTTACGATGAATGTACTGAATCTTACACAGATGCTTGAGTTTTCGCAAAAAGGTGACGAACGCGGTCATCTTGTTATTGTTGAGGGCATGAAAGACATTCCTTTTGAGATCAAGAGGATCTTCTATATTTACGGTTCTGATAAGGATGTTGTAAGAGGACAGCATGCCAATAAGGTCAGCGAATTTGTACTTATAAATGTTGCCGGTACCAGCAAGGTTAAAGTTAAGGATGGCAAAGGGAATGAGACGGTCTATTCTCTGAACCGTCCGCATACCGGAATCTATCTTCCCAGGATGGTATGGAAGGAAATGTATGATTTCAGCGAAGATTCCGTTTTACTGTGTCTTGCAAGCACACACTATGATCCTGAAGAATATATCAGAAATTATGATGAATACTTAAAGATCGTCAGTGAATCCGGAGAAGAGAAATGAAGGTTTCGATAATAATTCCGGTCTACTATAACGAAGAAAATCTCCGTCCTTTGTATGCTGATATCAAAGAGAAGTTCATCGACAAGATAGATTATGATTACGAGATCATAATGGTAAATGACGGATCCAAAGACAACAGCTATCAGGTTATCTGTGAACTTGCTTCTGAAGACCCAAATATCCGTCCTATTTCATTATCCAGAAATTTCGGTTCCCATGCAGCCTGCCTTTGCGGACTGTCTAATGCCACCGGAGATTGTGCCGTTATTAAAGCTGCAGATCTTCAGGAACCTACCGAACTGTTGCTTGAGATGGTTGAAAGCTGGAAGTCCGGAAACAATGTTGTCCTCGCCTGCAGGGAAGACAGGGATGAAGGCAGGGCGCAAGTCGGATTTGCTAATATGTATTACTGGTTAGTCAGAAAGACTTCGCTTCCCAATATGCCGAAGAACGGTTTTGATATCTATCTGCTGGACAGAAAAGTCATAGATGTTCTCGAAAAGTTTGATGAAAAGAACAGTGCGATAACGGGCCAGATCCTCTGGAGCGGATTTAGGACAGGCATCGTTTATTATAAGAGAAAAGCACGTGAAATCGGTAAAAGCAGATGGACACTGAAGAAAAAGATACGTCTGGTTTCCGATACTCTGTTCAGCTTTTCGACGTTGCCGATAAGAGTCCTGGAAATAGTTGGCGTTATCTCATTTTTGATCGGCATTATATGGTCGATAGTTGTGCTGGTTGCCAAACTGACCGGTAATATTCCTGTCAGCGGCTATACGACTCTTATTATTTTCAATATTCTCAGTTTTGGTGTGATAATGCTTTCCATGGGCATCCTGGGCGAATACCTTTGGAGATCATTTGACGCTTCCAGAAACCGTCCGCCATACATTATTGAGGACAGGGGAAACAGAGAAGAGGAGCGGAAATGATCGTCCTGAGAGAATTGAAAGAAAAAGACGCACCTTTCATGCTCGAGTGGATGCAGGATGCTGATATCCAAAGATCATTTAAGCGGAGAATGGCTGATTCTACTATTGGGGATGTCTTGAAATTCATCGAGAAAGCCTCATCCGTTGATGCTGTCTCAACCGGAACCGATCTTCACTACGCCATAGCAGATCAGGCTGACGACCAGTATCTTGGCACGGTCAGTTTAAAGAACATTGACCTGGAAAACGGAAATGCGGAGTTTGCTATCGTAACCAGAAAAAAAGCTCACGGCAAGGGTATCGGACACGAGGCAACCATTCTGATGCTTAAAAAGGCCTTTAATGAAATCGGTCTTCAAAGGGTATATTTAAATGTCTTTTCGAATAATGCATCTGCAATCAAGCTATATGAAAGATGCGGATTCAGGCCTGAAGGTGAGTTCAGGAATCATTTTCTGATAGACGGTCAGTATGTCGGCTGGAAATGGTATGGCATGCTGAAAGACGAGTTTGATGAGACCAGATAAGGACTGATGATATGGACAGGATAATGCCTAACCGCCTGGACAGGGGTTTTTACAAATACCAGAGTGAATATGAAGAGAAAGCAATTGAGGTACTACGCTCAGGCTGGTATGTCTTAGGTCATGAAGTCAGCAGTTTTGAACAGGAATTTGCATCTTATACAGGTGCAAAACACTGTGCCGGACTTGCGAGCGGACTGGACGCTCTGTGGATAGCTTTCCGCGTACTTGGCATAGGTTCAGGAGATGAGGTCATCGTTCAGGGCAACACTTATATTGCCAGCGTGATGGGAATTACGATCAACGGGGCTACACCGGTATTTGTAGAACCGGATGAATTTTTCAATATTGACACTTCAAAGATAGAAGAGAAGATCACACCGAAGACAAAAGCGATCCTTGTCGTCCATCTTTACGGACAGGCATCTGACATGACTCCGGTAGTTGAGTTGTGCAGGAAATATGATCTGCGACTGGTCGAAGATTGTGCGCAGGCTCATGGTGCCGAATGGAACGGAAAGCAGGTTGGAACATTCGGAGATATCGGATGTTTTTCGTTTTATCCTTCCAAGAATCTCGGAGCCTTTGGTGATGCCGGAGCTATCGTTACAAACAGCAAAGAGATTGCTGATGAGGTTAAGATCTTCAGAAATTACGGTTCAGAGAAAAGGTATTACAACAAGGTTGTCGGTGCCAATTCACGCCTCGATGAGATCCAGGCCGGTTTTCTCAGGGTAAAGCTCAGTCATCTTGATGAACTGAACGAAGAAAAGAAGTCATTATGCGAAAGATACTCCAATGAACTTAATAATGAAAAGATCACTCTGCCGGAGACAAGAGACGGCGCTACGCATGTCTGGCATCAGTATGTCATAAGGACTGATTGCCGTGATGATCTTATCAGCTATCTTGATGAACAGGGAATAGGAACGATCATTCATTATCCGATTCCGCCGCATCTATCTGAAGCATACGGTTATCTGGGCTTAAAGGAAGGCTGTCTTCCCATTACCGAAAAGTATGCGAATACTGTTCTCTCGATTCCTTTGTATAACGGAATGACAAAAGAAGAACAGGATTACGTGATAGATAAGATAAACCGTTTTTAACCTATGAATACTCTAAAACAGTTTATTAAGTTCGGATTAGTCGGGGTCTCCAATACTGTCATCGGTTATCTCATATATGCCTTATCCCTTAAAGGAATGAGACTTTTAAATCTATGGCCTTCATACGATATTTACATAGCCCAGTTCATCATGTTTGTGCTGAGCGTGGCATGGTCTTATTTCTGGAATAACCGTTTTGTTTTCAAGGGAAACGTAAAGACCAAAAAGGATATTGTCATATCTTTGCTCAAGACTTATGCAACTTATGCTTTTACCAGCCTTTTTTTAAGCGAAGTTCTCCTTATGTTCTGGGTCAGGATAATAGGGATCAACGAATACATAGCGCCAGTCCTGAACCTTCTGATCACGGTGCCTTTGAATTTCCTTTTGCAGAAGTACTGGGCATTTAAGAAAAGGCCGGACAAAGAGGATCCGGCATTGAAAAACAGTCCGTCAGCCATAGCTTTCAGACACAGGATTTATCTCGCGGTAATTTATACCGCTGCCCATCTGATGCTCTGTCTGATCTCAGGCCAGTGGTGGGATGACTGGTGCTATTGGATCAATGGTCCTGAACAATTGATCAGTCTGTATTCTGCAAGCGGAATACCCATGCAGGCTTATTACATCCTGAGTGTAATGTGGCTGCCAAAGTGGGGATATCGCATAGTGGTATTTGTATTGTTTCTTCTGGTCGCATTGATCTTTTATGAGATCCTCCGTCAGATGGATATTTTCACCGAAGACGATGCGTTCTTTATTGCTGCGGTTGCCATGACGGTTCCAGTCAATGATGCAAGAACTGTACTGAATTGTTATGCATACACTGTTGAGATATTCCTTTTTATGTGCGGCTTTTTGCTCGCAACAAAGATCAAGCTGTTTTCAGGCGCAAAGAAATATCTGATACACGCAATATCTCTTATTTTGCTGGCCGGATCGTATTCGATGGAATCACTTCTGGTATTTACCGGAATGATCTGGGTTTACTTACTGTACGACACAGTGAAAAATAATATGAATGCAAAACCGGGACGCAGAATCCTTCTTTTCTTCAGATCATTTTGGGATTATCTTGTGCTTCCTTTTGCTTTCTTTGTTTTGAAAAGAATATTTTTCAAGCCATATGGCGCTTATGCCCAGTATAACCAGCTTACAAAGGATTCGCTTATCACGGGAATAAGGCTTTCCCCGAAATCATCATTTTTTACCGGTGTGGATATCGGCCGTTCCTACATAGCTCAGGCGGGACTTATACCACTTGCCCTGGTAGTGGCTGCGATTGCAGGATATCTGGTGTTCAAGAAAATTCAGACTAAAGATAACGGAACTGAAAAAGGATCACAGAAAAAACAGATTAAGAAATGGCTGCTGATACTCGCTCTTGGTCTTGTAACATATTTTGCAGGCATCTTCGCATATGTGGTCATCCGTAAAGGAGAGACATTGGCTGTTACTACGGTCGACAGCCGTGATGTCATGTTAGCCGGATTCGGGATTGCGGTATTCATTGTTGCCGTATCCCGTCTTATACCGGTAAAAAGGACCTTCCAGAACCTGCTCCCGATAGTATTCATCGTGCTTGGCATTTTCCACTTTAACGAGTGGTATCTCAACTATCAGGAAGACTGGTACCAGCAGAAAGTCCTGGCATCCGTAATTAAAGAGTATGACGGATTTGGGCAGGACAATACGATCTACTGTTATTTTTCCGAGCCGTCCATAGTTGCCACGACACGCACTTATACAGTAAACGGTATCTCGTATACTGTTACGGGGAAAATGGATAAATTATATTTCACCCGCATTTCCGATCTTCAATACGGATATACTGAACATTATTTCTACGGCAGCGGATTTAACTGTGATGACTATGATACATCTGACATGACCATAGACGGTGTTCTGTTTATAAACGTTGTTCCGGTCAGTGACAGCGACCTGATCAGAATGCGCATTCATGAGATTACAGACCCCGAACTCTTTGAGAAGGAACTGGACAACATTACTGATGCCACATATGTACATATCCCGGGCGAGACCTCCGATAAGATCTATGAATGCTATGGCGCAGGGAAACTTACATCCGATATCTTAAGGGATATTGTGGAAGGCTGCTGATTGAAGGCAACTAAAAAGCTGCCCTGAAAGGCAGCTTCCTTGTTTTTGTTTAAACGGTTACTGTTTGGCGTGGGTCTCGTCATACGTCTTGTTGATAAGCTTTGAGATGGGCTTATAAACAAGGAACGTGATAAGACCTACGACTATACCCTTGAAAAGATTGAACGGAACGAATACTGCAAACAAAAGCGAGATCTTGTCTTTAACGAGCGGGTTAACTTCAGCACTCATGCCGATGATGGCTTCCATGGGGAATCCCATTACCGAACCGTACAGGGGAAGAGTGATGAATGCGTTAACGGGAACTGCAATAAGAGCGAGAGCCAATGTTGCGATACCCATTGATGCAGCGGCGCCTTTTCTGGTGCGGAACTTGCGGTAGATGAGACCTGCAGTTGCCACATAGATAACTCCCGTAACGAAGTTTGAAAGTTCGCCGATACCCATCGTCTGTGTAACGGGAAGGTGAATGAGGTTCTTAAGAAGCTCGATCACGATACCCCATACAGGACCTAACGCGAATGTGCCGATAAGCACGGGAAGTTCTGCAAAGTCGAACTTGAGGAATACCGGCATAAACGGGAGCGGTATCTCAAGATACATAAGAAGAACTGCCATTGCAGTGAGGATTGCACATGCAGCAATGCGGCGGATCATGATCTTGCGCGCAGCACGAGAATCCGTCTTAACGGTTACCTGGGTTTCAGTCATAAGAAATACACTTCCTTTCTTCCGGACTTTACCGTCGGCCCCTGGAATCACACCGGGTCAACCTCATTTTGAACAAAATTTATGAGGCTTGCGGGCTTACGCTTTTTGGCGCTCACCGCCGGTCGGAGAATCACACTCCGCCTTGGACGCCTCAATTATACCCTCAGAGGACTGATTTGCAACACTTTTTATGACAATATGGTGCAGTTATGTGGCATTTATTTTAAATAACTTGACTCGTGTTCAAAATCGGTGTAGAACTAACCCGATATTAAACATTGGGGGTTACTATGAGCCTTACAAGAAAACAGTTTGACGTGTTAGAGAAGATGGCTACCCAGACAGATTCTTATACACAAAGAGATTTAGAAAAACTTACCGGTCACAGCCTCGGAACGATCAACAGGGTCATCAAGGAACTGACTGATCTCGGATTTGTTTCAAATGGTGCAATCACTGAAGCGGGAATGAACGCTCTTGAACCCTACAGAGCCAAAAGAGCAGTTTTTATCGCTGCAGGCTTCGGTTCCAGACTTGTTCCGATCACGTTCAATACCCCCAAGCCGCTCGTAAGAGTTAAGGGTACAAGGATCATCGATCATCTTCTGGATGCATGCCTTGAAGCAGGCATCGAGGAGATCTACATCGTACGCGGTTATCTCGCTGAACAGTTCGACCAGCTCCTTTATAAATATCCTACGGTCAAGTTTTTGGAAAATCCCGTTTACAATGAGGCAAATAACATCAGCTCTTCCATGATCGCCAAGGAACTTTTGTCCAACGCATATGTTTTCGAGGCAGACCTTTTGTTATCGAACCCCAAGATCATCACAAAATACCACTACACATCCGACTTCCTTGCCATCAAGAAGGACAGAACGGACGACTGGTGCTTTGAGGTCAAGGACAAGGTCATTACTGAAGAGAAGGTCGGCGGCGAGGACTGCTGGCAGATGGTCGGCATCAGCTACTGGAATGAAGAAGACGGCAGAAAGCTTGCCGTTGATATCCCTGAAGTCTATTCAATGCCCGGCGGCAAAGAGAGATATTGGGAGCAGGTGCCTCTCGTATACAAGAAGAAGAACTACGCTGTTGAGGTCCGTGAGTGCTTTGAAGAGGATATCGTCGAGATCGATACTTTCAAGGAACTCAAGAAGATCGATCCAACTTATGATGTTTAATGGAGGGTAAAGGAATATGGATCCGGTAAAAAGAAACGTTTTGCTCAATCCCGGTCCGTCCACAACGACGGATACGGTAAAGTATGCACAGGTAGTACCTGACATCTGTCCCCGCGAAAAGGAATTCGCAGGACTCATGAAGGGCCTTAGGGAAGATCTCGTAAAGATCGTTCACGGCGATCTCGAAAAGTACACGAGCGTCCTTTTCTGCGGTTCAGGTACGATCAATATTGATATCTGCATCAACAGTCTTTTGCCTGAAGGCAAGAAGGTTCTGGTTATAAACAATGGCGCATATTCAACACGTGCGGTAGAGATCTGCCAGTTTTATGGTCTTCCTCACATCGACCTTAAGTTCCCTGTAGACCAGAGACCTGACCTTGCAGTTGTTGAGCAGACATTAAAGGATAATCCGGATATCGGACTCGTACATACAACCCATAACGAGACAGGTACGGGAATTCTCAATCCGATTAGAGAGATCGGTGCTCTCGTTCACAAGTACAATGCGATCTTCACTGTTGATACGACATCCACATATGCTATGAGACCTATCAACATCGAGGAAGATAATATCGACTTCTGCATGGCTTCTGCACAGAAGGGGCTTATGTCTTTTACCGGCCTTTCATTCGTAGTCGGCAACAGATCTATCATCGAGAAGTCAAAGGATTTCCCGAAGAGAAGTTACTACTGCAATCTTTATCTGCAGTATGAGTGCTTCGAGAAGACAGGCGAGATGCACTTTACTCCCCCGGTCCAGACGATCTACGCTACGATCCAGGCTCTCAAAGAGTACTGGGCTGAAGGCGAGGAAGCAAAGTGGGCACGTCACACACGTGTATTCAATGCGATCAACGCAGGTCTTGATGAACTCGGCTTTAAGCAGGTTATCAAGCCCGAAGAAAGAGCAGGACTCGTATCTTCAGCAATCTATCCCGACGATCCGAACTGGAGCTTCGAGAAGGTTCACGATTACTGCTACGAAAGAGGATTCACGATCTATCCCGGTAAGATCAGCACGACAAACACATTCCGTCTCTGCTCTCTCGGCGCGATCGATGAAGCAGACATAAAGGATTTCTTTGTCGTATTTAAGGAAGCACTGGTTTCAACAGGCGTTCAGGTGCCTGTTCAGTATAAGGATTGATAGGAGATAATATGAAGACTGCTTACACATGTTTCTGCACCGATGTTATTCATGAAGGTCATTTGAACATCATCAACGAAGCTAAGAAGAGGGGTAGAGTCATTATCGGCTGCCTTTCTGATGCTGCTTCCATCCGTTACAACAAATTCCCTACGATCAGCCAGGAAGAGAGATTAAAGCTCTACAGAAGTATCGAGGGTGTTGATGAGGTCGTTATCCAGAATGACATGCTCTACGATGATGTCATCAAGCTCATCAGGCCTGACTATGTCCTTCACGGAGACAACTGGGTTGACGGTCCTGAGAAGGCGATTCACGATCACGTCGAAAATCTCGTCAAGGAATACGGCGGAGAGCTCGTAGACATTCCTTACACATACAACGAGAAAGTTAAGAAGATCGACATGCAGCTTCGCGAAAAGCTTGCAATGCCTGAGTACAGAAGAAAGAGATTAAGACAGCTTCTCTCACTTACTCCCATCGTTAAGGCAATGGAGGCTCACAGCGGTCTTACAGGTCTTATTGTTGAGAAGACGGTCGTTGAACGTGAAGGACGTCTTGACCAGTTCGATGCAATGTGGATCTCATCTCTTTGCGATTCAACTGCAAAGGGCAAGCCTGACATCGAGCTCGTCGACATGACTTCAAGATTCAGAACGATCGACGATATCACTGAAGTTACGACAAAGCCTATCATCTTCGACGGTGATACAGGTGGACTTACAGAGCACTTCGTATACACTGTCCGTTCCCTCGAGAAGATGGGTGTATCGGCAGTCATCATCGAAGACAAGAAGGGACTTAAGAAGAATTCCCTTTTCGGAACAGAAGTAAAGCAGACACAGGCTACCATCGAAGAGATGAGCGCCAAGATCGCTGCAGGTAAGAAGGCCCAGCTCACAGACGACTTCATGATTATCGCGCGTATCGAGAGCCTTATCCTTGAGCAGGGTATGGAAGATGCTCTGGCCCGTGCGCACGCATTTGTTGCCGCAGGTGCTGACGGCATCATGATCCACTCAAGGAAGAAGGAACCTGATGAGATCCTTGAGTTCTGCGACAAGTTCAGGGCAGACAACAAGGAGACACCTATCGTTGTCGTTCCTTCAAGCTTCAACGTGATCACGGAAGAAGAGCTTGCAGCTCACGGCGTTAATATCGTCATCTATGCTAACCAGCTTACAAGAGCTGCATTCCCGGCAATGCAGAAGACAGCAGAGGATATCCTCCGTTATCACAGAGCCAAGGAAGTAGATGACAGGCTCATGAAGATCAAAGACATTATCACTCTCATTGATGAGTTATAATAAACCGCACATTTCAGGAGATAAGAATGAAAGTTGAAAAACTTGTTGAAATAATCGGCGCTGACTTTTACTCCGGAGTTCCGGACAGCCAGCTTAAGGCGCTCTGCAATTACCTTATGGCAACATACGGTATCGATCCCAACCATCACGTAATCGCTGCAAATGAAGGTAACTGCACTGCTCTTGCTGCAGGCTACCACCTCGCAACAGGCAAGGTTCCGGTCGTTTACATGCAGAACTCCGGTGAGGGCAACATCATCAATCCTGTTGCATCACTTCTTAACGATAAGGTATATGCGATCCCGATGGTATTCATCGTAGGGTGGAGAGGCGAGCCCGGCATTCACGACGAGCCCCAGCATATCTACCAGGGTGAAGTTACGGTTAAGCTCCTCGAAGACATGGACATTGCGACATTTGCCATCGGCAAGGAGACGACTGATGAAGAAGTCGAAGCAAAGATGGCAGAGTTCAGAGAGATCCTTGCCAAGGGTAAGGACGTAGCTTTCGTTATCCGCAAGGGGGCTCTTTCTTTCGACGGTAAGGTCGAATATAAGAACGACAACAAGATGATCCGTGAAGAGATCATTCAGCATATCGTAAAGGCTTCAGGCGAAGATCCTATCGTATCAACAACGGGTAAGGCATCAAGAGAGCTTTTCGAGACAAGAGTAGCAAACGGACAGTCACATAAGTACGACTTCCTCACAGTAGGTTCAATGGGTCACTCTTCTTCCATCGCATTAGGTGTTGCGATCAACAAGCCTGACACAAGGATCTGGTGCGTAGACGGTGACGGTGCTGTCCTGATGCACATGGGTTCGATGGCTGTGCTTGGCGCCAACAAGCCTGCAAATCTCATCCACGTTGTGATCAACAACAGTGCGCATGAGACTGTCGGAGGAATGCCGACTGTTGCAGGATCCATCGACTTAGTTGCCATTGCAAAGGCATGCGGATATCCCAATGCGGTATGTGTCGATAATTTCGATGATCTCGATAAGGAACTCGAAGCTGCCAAGGCACGCAGGGAGTTGAGCCTTATCGAAGTTAAGTGCTCGATCGGAGCAAGAGACGACCTCGGAAGACCTACGACAACAGCACTTGAGAACAAAGAAAACTTCATGAATTATCTCAATTCGTGCAGCTGATTGGAGCAGACCATCTGATGGACAATGACATAAAGATCAGCATCATTTGTAATGCATATAACCATGCCAAGTACATCAGGGATACTCTGGATGGTTTTGTGATGCAGAAGACGGATTTCAAGTTTGAGATCCTTATTCACGATGATGCATCCACCGATGAGACTGCAGATATCATCCGCGAATACGAAGCTAAATATCCGGATATCATCAAGCCGATATATCAGAAGGAAAACCAGTATTCAAAGGACGTCTGGATCACGGACGTTTTCCAGCTCAGACGCTCAAAGGGCAAGTACATCGCTTTGTGCGAAGGAGACGATTACTGGACGGACCCCGATAAGCTTCAGAAGCAGTACGATGCTTTGGAATCTCATCCTGACATCGATATCTGCGTCCACGCATCGACGCTCATCAATGCGTCAGACGGAAGCGTTAACGGTACTGTTGATCACGGTTCTGAAATGACAATAATCCCCGTCGAGAAAGTAATCGAGGGCGGCGGTTCATTCGTATCCACGAATTCGATCCTTGTCAGAAGAGAGATCCTCACTGAAAGAAGGAAGTTCGTCGATGTATGTCCTTTGGATTATACATACCAGATAAGCGGTTCGCTGAAGGGCGGCATGCTCTATCTCCCTGACAACATGTCCGTATACCGCGTATCGGTTCCGGGTTCATGGACAGAACAGAGCGGAAAGAATCTGAAGGCATATCTCAAATTCCTTAACGAACTGACGGCAGGCTTAAAGCAACTCGATCAGGATACGGATAAGAAATATCACAAGATCATCAGCAAGATCCTTTCCGGACTTCTGAGAGCAAGGATTCACTATAAGTTACTGGTAATGGTTAAGAAATAATGGCAGAAGGATCAGGTAAGACAGGCAATAAGGTAATGAACGGTTTCCTATGGAGACTGTTCGAACGTATAGGTGCAAAGGGCGTAGAGCTTGTTGTATCTCTCATCATCGCAAACATCCTCGTTGAGCCTGACCTCTATGGTTCACTGTCGCTCCTTCTTGTAATCATCACGATCTTACAGGTATTTGTAGACAGCGGTCTCGGTAATGCCCTTGTCCAGAAAAAAGATGCCGATAACTTAGACTTCTCGACTGTTTTCTATTTCAACATCGTTTTCTGCGCGGTGCTCTATGTGGGATTGTTTTTCGCTGCGCCTTTCATCGCGAATTTCTATGATGATCCTTCGCTCACACCTCTTATCAGGGTATTGGGAATCATCATTCTCATATCCGGTGTCAAGAATGTACAGGTAGCTTACGTAACCAGAAACCTTCTGTTCAAGAGATTCTTCTATTCGACTCTGGGCGGAACTATTGCAGCAGCAGTTGTCGGTATCTACCTTGCATATAAGGGATACGGCACATGGGCACTCGTAATGCAGTACGTTACGAATACCACATTCGATACCATCATCCTCTGGATAACGGTTAAGTGGAAGCCTGAGCTCAAGTTCTCGTTCAAGAGACTTAAAGGTCTCCTGGCATACGGATGGAAGCTTCTTGCATCCAGCCTCCTTGCCACGGGCTATGAGCAGTTAAGAGCACTCATCATCGGTAAGAAATATACCAAGGCAGATCTCGCTTTTTACGATAAGGCCAACCAGTTCCCGGGCTTCATCACTGCCAACATCAACACTTCAATAGACAGCGTTTTGTTCCCTGCAATGTCAGGCGTTCAGGACGATACCGAGCGCGTTAAGAACATGACAAGACGCGCCATGAAGACGAGCATTTATCTCATGGCTCCCATGATGGCGGGGCTTTCCGCATGCGCTGTTCCTATCGTCAGCATTATATTGCCATCTGAATGGCTTCCGCTCATACCTTACATGATCATCCTTTGTATCTGTTATACCTTCTATCCGCTTCACACGGCTAACCTCAATGCCATAAAAGCATTGGGAAGAAGTGATATGTTCTTGAAACTCGAGATCATCAAAAAGATCGTCGGGATCGGCCTTCTCATCCTCTCAATGAGGTACGGCGTATTTGCAATTACTTTATCCTTGCTGGTAAGCGACTTCATCTGCCAGGTCATCAACACATGGCCTAACAAGAAACTCATTAATTACGGCTATTTCGAGCAGCTTAAAGACATTCTGCCGTCCATTATCCTGGCATGGATCATGGGTGGGATCGTATACTGCGTTACATTCCTCAAGCTCAACGATTTCGTCACTCTTCTCATCCAGGTACCGCTCGGCGTTCTGATATACTATTTCGGAACCAAGTTGTTCAAGATAGACTGTCTTGACTACCTGCTCAGCACATTAAAGAGTATCATTGGTGGTAAGGAGAAGAAGGCATGAGAAAAAAGGTGCTCGTATTTCCGGCAGGAACGGAGATAGCATTTGAGATACATAATGCGTTGAAGTATTCCAAGTTTGTTGAGCTTTACGGCGCCAGCAGCGTCTCTTGTCATGCTGAATTTCTTTTCAAGAATTACATCGAAGGCGTGCCTTTCCCGGGCGATCCCGGCCTTATAGATGCGCTTAACAAGATAGTTGACGAGTACGGCATCGACCTTATCTATCCGGCCCACGACAGCGCCTGTCTGACTCTTACCGAGGAGCAGGATAAGCTTCACTGCAAGGTCGTAACGTCTCCCATCGAGACCGTTGATACGTGCCGCTCGAAAACAAAGACTTATGAATTCTTCAAAGGCGAGGAATTCATCCCGAAGACTTTTGCTTCCGCTGATGACGTAAAGAGCTATCCCGTATTCTGCAAACCCGCAGTAGGACAGGGCTCCGAAGGTGCGATGAAAGTTACTGACAGAGATGACCTCGAAAAGCTTTTGGCGGGAGACGAGCAGTATGTCATCTGCGAATATCTTCCGGGTGATGAATATACAGTCGACTGCTTCACTGACAGAAACGGTAAATTGAGATCTGCGCTCATCAGAAGAAGAGAACGTATCAGATCCGGAATTGCCGTAAGAAGCAGGATCATTCCGATGGAAGACAGTGTCATGAAGATCGCGGAGAAGATCAATTCAAAGATGGTTTTCTCAGGTGCATGGTTCTTCCAGCTTAAAAGAAATACTGAAGGAGAATTCCGTCTTCTGGAGATCTCCGCAAGGATCCCGGGTACTATGGGTACCACAAGAAACCTCGGGATCAATTATCCGATGCTTACGATTTTCGACATGCTCGGATATGACGTCGACATAATCAATAACGGCCAGGATGTATTGCTCGACCGCGCATTCATAAGCCGCTATCAGACCAGTGTTAAATACGACAAGGTCTATCTTGATTTTGACGATACGCTTTACCTTGACGATAAGGTAAACATCACGATGATATCATTCGTTTACCAGTGCTTTAACAAGGGCATCCCGGTGATCCTTCTGACAAAGCATGCGAAAGATATCTATGACTCTCTGGATAAGTTCAGGATCTCGAAGGATCTTTTCGCTGAGATCATTCATATTGAGAAAGACAGAGACAAGAGTGAATACATTACTGCAAAGGATGCGATCTTCATTGATGATTCTTTTGCAGAGCGCAAGAATATACATGATAAGCTCGGCATTCCGGTCTATGACCTGGACATGATCGAGAGCCTCATCGATTGGAGAATGTGATATGGACCAGATACTGGTAACAAGATCTTCAATGCCTGATATTGAAGAATACACCAATGAGATAAAAGACCTCTGGGATTCCCACTGGATCACCAACATGGGTGTAAAGCATAAGCAGCTTCAAAAAGAACTTGAGACACGTCTTAATGTTGAGCATGTTGCCCTTTACTGCAACGGACATCTTGCTCTGGAAAATATCCTTGAAGCTTTGCAGCTTAAGAAGGGCGGCGAGATCATAACTTCGCCTTTTACGTTTGCTTCCACGACCCATGCGATCATAAGATCCGGCTTTGAGCCCGTGTTCTGCGACATTGATCCCGTTACATATACGATAGACACGGATAAGATCGAAGCTCTCATCACGGACAAGACTGTTGCGATCTTACCTGTACACGTTTACGGAAACATCTGCAACGTGGAAAAGATCGATGAGATCGCAAAGAAGCATAACCTCAAGGTCATCTACGATGCAGCACACGCGTTTGCCGTATCTTACAAGGGAACCAATGTTGCAAACTTCGGTGACGCTTCGATGTTCAGTTTCCACGCAACGAAGGTATTTAACACTATTGAGGGCGGTGCGGTCTGCTATCACGAGGATTCACTTGAGCAGCGCCTTAAAGACCTTAAGAACTTCGGTATCCACGGACCCGAGGAAGTCGCTTATGTCGGCGGTAATGCCAAGATGAATGAGTTCTGTGCCGCAATGGGCATCTGCAATCTAAGGCACCTTGATGAAGAGATAACTAAGCGCAGCAAAGTTGTTGCACGTTACAGGGAACTCTTAAGCGGAACAGACGGACTTAAGCTTTGCCCGGTCCAGGAAAACGTAACGACAAACTATGCTTATTTCCCGGTTGTTTTTGACAAGGCTGTTTTCGGTGCTGACAGGGATGAAGTTTTCCAAAAACTTGAGGAGAACGGAATCTGCGCCAGAAAATATTTCTATCCGATCACCAATGCATTTGACTGTTATAAGGGCAGATTTGACCCGAATGACACACCCGTAGCTCTGGACATATCACTCAGAGTCTTAACGCTTCCTCTTTATGCGGACCTTGCACTTGAGGATGTGGACAGGATCTGTGAGATCATCCTCAGCCTTGCAAAGAAGTAACTGAAGTATAAAATGGCTTCATAAGGACAAAACATATAGTTTTTAGGAGTAAATTTATGGTAATCATCGTAACAGGCGGAGCAGGTTTTATAGGCTCGAACTTCGTTTTCCATATGCTCAAGACATATCCCGATTACAGGATCATCTGTCTTGATAAACTGACATATGCAGGTAATCTGTCCACACTTAAGAGCGTAATGGACAACCCGAATTTCAGATTCGTAAAGCTCGATATCTGCGACAGGGAAGGCGTATATAAGCTTTTCGAAGAGGAGCACCCTGACATCGTCGTTAACTTCGCTGCAGAAAGCCACGTTGACAGAAGCATCAAGGATCCTTCTATCTTCCTTCAGACAAACATCATCGGCACAAGTGTTCTCATGGATGCGTGCAGGGAATACGGCATCAAGAGATATCACCAGGTGTCAACAGACGAGGTTTACGGAGATCTTCCTCTGGACCGCCCTGACCTGTTCTTTACGGAAGAGACACCTATCCACACGAGCTCACCTTACAGCTCATCCAAGGCAGGTGCCGATCTTCTCGTACTGGCATATCACAGGACTTTTGGTCTGCCCGTTACGATCTCACGCTGCTCAAATAACTACGGCCCTTACCACTTCCCGGAAAAGCTCATCCCTTTGATGATCGCTAACTGCTTAAACGACAAGCCGCTTCCGGTATATGGTGAAGGCTTAAACGTCCGTGACTGGCTCTATGTTGAAGATCACTGCAGAGCTATAGACCTCATCATCCACAAGGGTACTGTCGGCGAGGTTTACAATGTCGGCGGCCACAACGAGATGAGGAATATCGACATCGTCAAGCTCATCTGCAAGGAGCTTGGCAAGCCCGAATCACTCATCAAATATGTTGAAGACCGTAAGGGCCACGACATGCGTTATGCCATCGATCCGACAAAGATCCATAATGAGCTCGGCTGGCTTCCTGAGACCAAGTTCGCAGACGGCATCAAGATGACTATCCAGTGGTATCTCGATAACCGCGACTGGTGGGAAGAGATCATCAGCGGTGAATACCAGAACTACTACGAGAAGATGTACGGAGATAAAGTATGAGCAAGATTCCCGCAACGCCTGAGATGATACACGACAGACTGTATCATCTGGCCAAAGCTACTACCGGTATTTTAGAGAAGCATAACATCCCTTATTCTCTTGCATACGGTACATTGCTTGGTGCGGTAAGACATCAGGGCTTTATTCCGTGGGATGAGGATTTCGATCTCTGGCTTTTCAGTGATTCATACGATGAGGCCATCGAGTATCTGAGAAGCGAACTTCCGGAGGACATGTTCCTTGAAGATGAGAAATCAGAGCCCATGTATTTTCACGGATGGGCACATGTTAAGGATCTGAATTCCGAGACAGCCCAGAATCTCTATCCGCAGGACAGTGCATACGCTCATCAGGGACTTCATATCGATCTCTATAGATGTACAAAAATGCCCGAGTCCGAAGTATGGAATTTTATCGACGAGGAGAACCGCAAGTACATCGAAAGACGTAAGAGCAAAGGTCTTTTCACTGAAGAAGAATATAAGATCAGACTGGAAAAACTTGCCCAGGATAAGATTGCGCATTCAAGTTTTGACGGCGATCCCGATAAGATAATCGACCTGTTTCTGGATACTAAAACTTATGTTGAAGATGCGGTTCTTTTCCCGCTTAAGAAATATAAGTTTGAAGATTCCGAGTTTTACGGATTCAACGATTTTGATAAAGTCCTGACAACCCTTTACGGAGATTACATGACTCCTCCGCCTGTAGAAAAGCGTGATACGATCCACAGCGAGGTTTATATCATTCAGTAATATGGCTAAGTTCAGTGTATTGATGTCGCTCTATATAAAAGAGAAGCCGCAGTATGTTGAAGAATGCTTTCAGAGCCTTTTAAGACAGACAGTTAAGGCTGACGAGTGGGTTGTCGTTGAAGACGGTCCGCTCACAGAAGAGCTGTATGCCGTTCTCGAAAAATACGAAAAAGAGTATCCCGGACTTATCAAGAGAGTTCCGTTCAAGGAGAACAGAGGTCTCGGCCTGGCTTTGCAGTCAGGTGTTCCTGAATGCACTTACGACATCATCGCCAGAATGGACACTGATGATATCTGCAGGGAAGACAGGTTCGAAAAGCAGCTTGCCGAGTTTGAAAAAGATCCCGGGCTGGACATTATCGGAAGCCACATCGATGAGTTCGAAGACACACCCGATACTATAGTTGCAAAAAGACTTGTTCCCGTTACTGATGCTGAGATAAAGAAGTATCAGAAGAAGCGCGACGCCTTTAATCACATGACCGTCATGTATAAAAAGAAGGCTGTTCTTGATGCCGGAAATTACCAGTCATGCCCTCTGATGGAGGATACATATCTCTGGGTCCGCATGATGAAGAACGGTGTGAAATGCAAGAATGTCGATGATTCTCTGGTGTATGCGCGAATCGGAAAAGACATGTTCGACAGAAGAGGCGGATGGGCATACTTCAAGAAATACAAAGCCGGTCAGAAGATGGTCTATGACACCGGATACATCTCATGGCTTGATTATGCATCCGTAATCATTATCCAGTTCTTCGTGGCATTAGTACCCAGACGTCTGCGTGGCTGGATCTTCAAGAAGATGCTTCACAAGAAGAAGTAATTCTTATCAGTCGAAATAAATACCGCCGATAACATTCTTTTTATTGTAATCACAGATACGGAGAGCTTCGTTGATGCTGCCGTATTTTGTCTTGCCGGAGCCTACGCAGATCACTGCGCCGTCGAGCTTTGAGATGTTGTCGTCATTAAGTTCTCCGTCAAGCTTTACGACTTCGATCCTGGAACCCTTGATCTTCTTGATAACCTTTTCGCACTGTGCGGAATAGTCCTTCATGTTGCCTGCAAGGATGATTCCTACCTTGTGAATGTCATTGCGCTCGCATGTAGCTGCTACGGATTCTGCAACGCTTGTTACAGCAGCATCACCCATGCTGCCCTTGCGGTGCATCTTATAGAAGACCTTGCCGTGTACGAGAGCAGAAAGGCCCTTATATCTGTAGCTGCTGACCTTGCCGAAGTTTCTTGTCTTGAATGTCTCAACGAAGAGTTCAGGGTTCTGGACGACTGATGAGAATACGATATATACCAGATAGATGAATGCGTAGAGGAAGATCCCAACAACGAATCCGATTGCTATTCTGCCTTTGGAGAATTCGATGTCTGTGGAAGGAGACTGGCTTACATATGCATCGATTTCTTCAGCCGGAGTGATGAGCATCCACAGTATGTTGCGCTGTGTGTCATTCATTGATTCATATGTTGATTCGAACTTATCCGCAACGAGAGAAAGTTCGTGTGTTCTGTTTACGAAGTCTGCAGCAAATTCGTCGTAAGCGATCTCCTGCTTCTCTGAAACGATATATGTAATGGTGTGCTTGCCCAAAGCTCCTTCAATCTGTGCATGGACCTCTTCGATCCTTGCTTCGATTCCTGAAGCGAGAGCAGCCTCGTTGGTGCCTTCAGGGATAACTATCATGAGGTCTACGGCGCCCTCGCCTGATACCAGTATCAGTTCTCTTATATATTCTTCGTCAGCGCCCTTAAATTCGTCGCTGAGGTTCTTTCTTAAAATGTCTACCGTGTTTGAATCGCGGAGTGCGGAAGCATAAGCAGGGCAGATCTGGGCGTAATCACCGTCTGCTACAAATGTGTAGTGGAGGACAGTAAACTTATCAGTCTCCATGCCGGCGAAAATGGAGTTCTCATTGTATGCCGACTGGTTCTTCAAAAGCTGGTCGCGGTATACGTTGGACAGAACAGCTTCTCTTTCATCCTTGTCCAATTTAGCAAGCATTTCTTCCTGGCTCATGGAAGCGAGTTCCTTGAAGGTAGCAAGCTCGTTGTTTCTATCGCTTGAATCCTTGAGAGACAACGCGACGGGAACCAGGACTGCAAAGACCAATCCGGCAGCAATCACACATTTCCACTGCTCAAGTAAAGACCAGAAGTACTCCTTCAGATTGATATTGACTATGTTATCGGATGTATTCATTGTTCCTGATTGCCTCCATTGAATTTCTCTCGCAAATCATTGTTTCAAAGTATATCATAGCGGGTTTCCGCGGCCTTATCTGGCGAAGACTTTCCGTGCCAGCGGCGGCGATATCGCTATCAGAAGACCGAACATCTTGCTCTTGGCCTTGTACCTCGAAAAGAGGTATTTCCAGATGCCTTTTCTTACGGTTGATACGATGAACTTCTTATCTTCTTCGTCGTCGTATCCGCTCGAGGAGATATCCCTGTAATAAGATATCGCCTGTCTTGTAACCCTGTTCCTGATTACAGGAACCAGATCGGGATGAGTCGTGCTTATTCCTTCTGTTACCTTTCCTGCCACGTCGAAAAACTGCATCTTCCTGTGATAGAAAGGAGTGCCTGTTATGCCTGCTGGATTCGGTCTGTAGAAGTACTGCCAGTCTTCAAAGCATACGACCTTCGGAGCTTTTCTTATGACCTTGTAGATGGTAGCGAAGTCTTCAAAGATCATGTCTGTCGGAAACCTTATGTCTTCCCAGAGATCAGCTGCGTACATCTTGCCGCTGGAAGAAGTAACGACTATTCCGTCAGAGAAGATGCTCTTTAACGCTTCGTGTGTATTTAAGACCGTGACCTTGTCGGTATTGCCTTTGCCGAGTTTGTCCTGCTCTTCGGAGATAAGTGAAGAGACTATTTTAGCGTCATGCTCTTTGGCTTTTCTGACCATCTCATAGGCCATGTTGGGTGAGATGGTATCGTCGCTGTCGACGAAGATGTAATAAGCGCCTGAAGCATTTTCCATGCCGGCATTTCTAGCAGATGAAAGTCCTCCGTTTTCCTTATGGACTACAACGATCCTGTTATCCTGTGTCTTAAATTCATCGCACATTGCGCCGCTCGTATCTTTCGAGCCGTCATCTACAAGTACGATCTCTATATCCGTGTATGTCTGGGCGAGGATGCTCTTTACGCACTCATCCAGATACTTTTCGACGTTATAAACCGGAACGATTATCGATACTTTATCTGACATTTTCCGGTTTCTCCTTTGTGATCTCGCGCCATATTACTGCCATGGCAACTGCAAATGCAAATGTTCTGTATACCTGCGCGTCGAGAGTGAGACCTTCTGCAATGAAGCCTGTAAGGGCAAGGATGCCGAACAGGTTCTTGTGCTTTGCTGCATATCTGTAGAGCGCTGCAAAGCAGGATATGATGAGACCCAGACCCACAAGACCGCCTTCGAGAAGCGCGTTGATAAACATGTTGTGGGCGATGTAAGCATCGTCGTGACCGATCGCGACAAAACGTACTGAAGTCGTGTAGCTTCCGTGTCCGTATCCGAAAATTACATGCAGGGGATCAGAAGTTAAGAACCTCTGGATACCTGCTTTCCAGATGGGCATTCTTCCGCCGCCGCCGTCATTTATGAGTCTTGTAATGCTGAATCTGTAAAGGATCTTGGGACCGATGCCGTTCTCGGCGCAGAACAGGATTACGACTGCGAATGCGATGAGCGCGAGAAGGATCTTCATTCTGATGGGTCCTTTGAGGTTAAAGAGCCATACCATGACGATGCATCCGATAGTAAGAAGTCCGCCTCTTGAACCTGACATAAGTATGATGATTCCTACTGCTCCGATACAGATCACATTGAGTATGATGCGCTTCTTGTTCATCAGCTCAACGAGGCAAAGTGAGACTACGATCGCAAGTCCGCATGCGAAATCGTTAGGATCCATGTAGCTGGAGATAAAGATCAGAAGTCGCTTGCCAGGCTTCGGGATATTCATGAGCGTGCTGATGACCGCGATAAGAATGCTGAGATACATCGCGATCTTAAGCAGCTTTATCTCTTTGTCGGATACTCTCTTTACGGTAATGCAGAATACGATCGCGGTTGTTATCGCGAACTGTCCGAAATACCAGTCCGCATCGAAATATTCATTCCAGAGACAGCTTGCCATCGTGAAAAGGAAATAAGCATAGACGGGAAGAAGTTCGATGTCTGCTTCAAGTCTTTTGTAAATGAATACGATCTCGCAGAGTGACACCATGATGTACAGACCTGCGAAAAGGGTCATTATGGAAGGACCCATGAAAAGATCAGCCAACGCAGTGCTGACGGGCATCAGGGCAACATAGAACGCGAGTACCCACGAACTTGGTCTTATCTGCCACTTATCCGCGTTTAAAAACAGCTTTTCTTTTTCCAGTACCTGTTCCGCCATAATATCCTTTAGAGATTATTGATGTATGCCGTCAGATCGAAATACCTGTTGCCGACAAAAGGTTCATGTGAAAAGGTGACGAAGTCTTCCTTGGTGCCCTGCTTTATCTTGTAGTAGCCGTCCCACTTTGTTACCGGCCAGTCCTTGATCGTGAAGAACAGTTTGTGGTCGAAGTCCAATTCAGAGAATGCTTTTACATGACGCTCTTCGCATCCGTTCTGGTCGTTGAACTTTACGATCAGCTTATCCCAGTTGATCCTCTTGCATCTTCTTTCCCACTTGTCTGCTGCTTCTTCCTGTGAATGGATGTGAAGGAAGCTTATCTCGGAATCTCCGATCTTGCCGATGGGATATGAACCGAATCGGTCATCCTTGCTGAGCTGGTCAACATATTTGCTGTTCTCGGGCTTGATGAATTCAAGCGGTCTTGAAGTGTTGCCTTTAAGATCGCTTACAAATTCAATGTAGTCGTCAGCCATGAAGAACAGGCCTGCAGTAGGCGTGTTCTTGGGAAGGTCGTAACTCTCGTAGATTACGCCGCCCCAGCAGTTGTTCGATATTATGGTGAAGTTGGTATTGGTCAGCTTCTTATGTCTGCTTTTCGCAAACATCTTTCTGTTATAAGACAAAAGCGTCGCTCTGAATCCTTCGTATGTCATTTGGAATACCCCGCGAGTTCGCTGTATAGATCAACGGTCTTTTTTGCAATTACGTCCCATGAGTAATTCTGCTTCACGAACTCTATGCTCTTGTCTGATTTTTCAGGGAGTGTGGAAGCCTCATCAAGAACCTTCGAGAGCTGTCCGGTGATGGAGTCAGCATTGGTCTCAGCCATCCAGCCGCTGCCGCTCTCAGCAATCTGTTCGCCTAATGTCGTGCCTCTTGTTACGAGGCAGGGCAGACCGTAGCTCAATGACTCAAGGATGCCCAAAGGCATGCCTTCGAATCTTGAAGTCTGGACGAAAACGTCGGAATCGAGAAGGATCTGCTCTTTCTCTTTTCCTGAGACTGCAGGGTGAAGTGTAACAACGTCACCGACATTGTTCTCTGCGATGAGACTCTCTATGTGGGCATATCTTCCTGCGTAGTCAGGACCGTAGATGTCCAGAGTCGCGCCAGTTTCCTTCATCTTGTCCTTGATGTTGCGTACTGCTTCAAGGAGGATGTCCAGGCCCTTGTGATATGCGTCAAGACGGCCTACGAATACGAGCTTCAAGCCTGTCTTGCGGAAGGACGTCTTTCTCAATTCCGGGATCGATACGCCGTTTGTGGCGATTATCTTCTTTCTGCCGAAGTTGGTAACGTCATATTCTCTTTGTGAGAGGCACTGGATACCCAGAGCCTTATCGGTAAACCTGTTGAAGAACACGAGATTTGCGAGGACCTTTTTGAGGTGCTTGCTCTGCTGGGCCTCTTTGCCGAGTTCTCCGTGAGGGATGATGATATAAGGGATGTTTTTCTTTTCGAGCTGCTTGCCGATCTTGATGTACCACTTTCTGTAGCACTCCTGGAAAACGACGAGATCGGGCTTGTTAAAAGGTTCCGGCATCTTGTCGATGTCAAAAGGATCGATATTGGGGATCTGACAATCCACTGCATCGAGCTTAACGCCCTTGCAGTTATAAATCGCGACCTGATGGCCTATCTGCTTCTGGGAACGGATATAGTACGGTACGATAACGCATACGCCTGCGAAAGGATCATTATCGATCGAAGCGATGTGCAAGATTATCATGGTGTTACTTCCCTATCATTATTTCTTGTTTATATATTCGCGCGTAGCTCACGAACCCATTGTACCATAAGGTTTTCAAGATAAATCAGAAATAATAGGTGTGATTTTTGCTGCCGACGATAACGCCTTCGAGCGGATCGGTACCGGGATTCTCGTCAAGTGAACTCAAAATGAAGTCGACCATCTGAAGCTGTTCGAGGGATACATAGTAACCTCTGCCGTTGACGGATACGTTAAAATCATCTTCGGGGCGCAGATAGTGGGGAAGCAGCCTGATCTCGAGATTGTCGGTAATGATCGTGATCTCGGCAAGATAGAGCTCGAGTTCTGAACCCTTGGGTGTGGTCCAGGATCCGATCTCCTTATAGGGCGAGAAAGTAACTGAAGTATCCTCGTTGTAGAAGCTTAAGAAACGGTTTGAGTAGTCATAAGCATCCATGCCGAATGTCCACTCGTAGATGTAAGCATCAAACCAGCTGCACTTGACCTTTCTTGCACCATAGTCGTAGATGGTGCTGTCTTCGGGAGTTATCAGCATCGAGACATCATTCTGCGAATGGAATCTGACATCTCCTATCATGAAGCCGTAAGGACCGTAACCGATATCTGCGTTGTTTACTATCGAAGTCTCTAAAGGTTCAGTATCTGATGTCTCTTCGGTTTCTTCCGTATCTTCTGTCCATTCATCCTCTCCGGAAGTCTCTCCTGAAGTCTCGGCAGTCACGGTGGTTGTAGTAGTCGGAGCTGCTGTCGTCTCAGTGGTGGTCTCAGAAGAAGTGATCTCTGAAGTCACTTCAGATGAGTCTGATGAAGGCGTTTCCGTTGCTGCCGGGGTGCAGGCACATAAAAGCGAGCCTGATAAAACAGCCATGGCAATAACGGGCGTAATGAGATATTTTCTGTTTAAGCGAATCATATTGCGAAGTTCCTATCCATATATTCCAAACACGTGCAATTATATACCATCGCGGTGGATAGTCCAGCAGGGATTCAGCTTATCGTCTTTCCGGTAGGTTTATTAAAAAAGATCTTCTCTGCGGTAAAGCCCAATACGACGCTCCCGTTCCTGAAAAAAGAGAAAACGGAAGACTTCTTGTCATGATCGTTCTTGACCAGGAGCTTGTCGAAAGTGCCTGTCTCACCGGTCTTTGCCAGGTAATCCAGGGCATCGTTGCCGTATTCCTCGGGAATCGAGAAATCCAGTCTGTCGCAAAGCCCGGCACGGAGGAGCCACGGCTGTACGGACAGAGACAGAGGAGCGTCGGCACCCGGAAAGATGGAGTGGCGCTTTATCGTGAACTTGTATCTCTTGCTCTTCAGCTTCTTAACGTTGACCGAGTAATAAGCCGGGAACGGAGGACCCGTGAAGTCATCAAAAACATCCGAGACATCCTCATTGCCGAGATCCTGCCAGCCGGAATTGATCTTGACCTTGTCATCTTTTGTAAACTCGTTTATCGCCTTGTCTATCTCGGCCTGAACGTCTCTGGAGAATTCGAGGTCGGAGTACAGCTTGTTCGTCTGGTGACGGACAAATGATGAATATGTTGCTTCGAGAAGCAGCTTTAATCTCTTGACCTTCTGGTCAGGGAAAAGACGGAGAGCCCTTGCTATCCTGATCGCGCTCTCGGGCAGGTTGGCACCGTAATCGCCGGATTCGAACCTGATCCTTGCATCGTGATATACCTGAAGGTAGATGTTATAGGCGAGGATGGGGTCGGGATTGCCGGCATCGCCCATGAGGAGCATGTCCGCAAACTTGAGCTTTGCCTCGGAAACATTGTAGTTGGAAGCTATTGCAAAGTAAGCGAATGCCTTGTCGTAGTCGGGTGTGCCGAGTTTGCCGTCATAGTAGATGAAGCCCAGGGCATTGGCCGCATATCCGAATCCGAATTCCTTGAGGAGAATGGTAAGGAGTCTAACGGATTCCCTGTAATCGCAATGGAAGGCGCTGTTGCCGCCGTTGCATGCAAATGCCTTTATCTTGAGTGCTTCGAAAACATGGTTCTCGCACAGTTCATTAGTGAAATCAACGAAGTGCGCGATAACATCTTCGGAAGCATCGGAAAGAAGCAGATTGTTATCCCAGTGATTAAGGAATACGAGCATCTGGTCTTTTGTATAGGTGCGTTCTTCGGGCGGAAGGTCCTTGTTTTCCTCATAATTGTCGATGAGATTAAGGAGGGCAGGGATACCCAGGACTGTGGAAGCAGTGCCTGTGGGGAAATTGCCGTTCTCGTCTAACGCATCGGCTACTCTGGCGATCTTTATGAGGACCGTCATGATCATCTCCTCGTCAGTCTCGGGGAGCGGAGGCAGCGGAAAATCAAGGATGTTGTCGGGATCGGGCCCCAAAAGCTCATCAAGACACAGATCTTCATAGAAATAGGTGGTTATGGGGCACCACCAGTCAAAAGCGAAGTCCTTGAAAGATGTCTTCTCATCTTCGAAATGCTGGAGCGCAGTCTTAAGATCCGATAAAAGCATCGGATATTCATTCTCACACTGGACATCAAAACCTGCTTCGGGATACGCATCAAGATCGCTTCCGCCTACTGTCTCGATCCAGCCTATATCGTATCTGCAAAGATCGATCAACTTGTCCTGTGTCATAAAAATGTAGGGTCTGCGTTTGCTCATGTCTATATTATATACGCGCTCTTAAACGTATTAAAGACTTGACAACCCCGATATGAGGACAGATATCGGGGTTGGTCATATTGGTTATATTTGATTTTCGGGATGTGTTACTCGACAGTAACGCTCTTTGCGAGGTTACGCGGCTTATCGACGTCGAGACCTCTGGCACAGGATACATAGTAAGCCAGAAGCTGGAGTGGAACGACAGCAAGAGATGCAGCGAAGAGCTCGTTGATCTTTGGTACATAGACTACAAAGTCAGCTGTATCTTCGATCGCGTAGTTGCCGAAAGACGTAAGAGCCATGAGGTAAGCTCCGCGGGCTCTTGTCTCAACGAGGTTGGAAAGTGTCTTCTCGTAAAGGTTGCTCTGTGTGAGAACACCGATAACGAAAGTGCCTTCCTCGATAAGGCTGATCGTGCCGTGCTTTAATTCGCCGGCTGCATAAGCTTCGCTATGGATGTAGGAGATCTCCTTCATCTTAAGGCTGCCTTCGAGTGTAATTGCATAGTCAATGCCGCGGCCGATGAAGAAGATGTCCTTCTGAGCTGAGAGCTTTGCAGCAAACCACTGGAGACGCTCCTTATCTTCAAGGATCTTGTTGATCTTAGCAGGGATCGACATGACTTCTTCTGTGAGTTCTTTTGCCTGTTCTTCGTTGATCGCACCCTTTACAAGAGCAAACTTGATGGCAAGGACATAGCATACTGCGAGCTGTGCGGAATATGCCTTTGTTGTGGCTACTGAGATCTCAGGACCTGCAAGCGTGTAAAGGACATAGTCTGCTTCACGTGCGATCGAAGATCCGACAACGTTTACGATAGCCAGAGTCTTGAGGCCGTTAGCCTTGGCGTCTCTTAATGCAGCGAGGGAATCGGCAGTCTCACCGGACTGGCTGATGATGACACAGAGGGCATCCTTGTTGAGAGGCATCGTTCTGTATCTGAATTCTGAAGCTAGTTCGCATCTTACGGGAACTCCTGCCAGAGACTCCATGATGTACTGTGTGCAGCAGCCTACATGGTAAGCGGAACCGCATGCAACGATGTAGATCTGGTTGAATGTCTTGATATCCTCGTCTGTGAGGTTTGTTGCCGTAAGGTCGATCTTGAAGGATTCGCCGTCAGGTACAACCACGGAATTGAGTGTATCTGATACTGCCTTGGGCTGTTCGTGGATCTCCTTCATCATGAAGTGCTCGAATCCGCCCTTTTCGGCAGAAGCTGCATCCCAGTCGATCTCTGTGGGAGTCTTCTCGATGACGTCGCCGTCGAGGTTATAGAAAGTAACACTGCCTGCATCAAGGCAAGCCATCTCAAGGTCGTCGATGTAATAAACGGATCTTGTGTACTTGAGGATCGCGGGAACGTCGGATGCGAGATAGGAAGCATCTTTGTCGCAGCCGATGATCATCGGGGAATCCTTACGTGCAACGAAGATCTTGCCCGGATGATCCTTGAACATTACTGCGAGAGCGTATGAACCTCTTACACGTACCATGGTCTTGGCGAGTGCTTCGATCGGATCGTGTGTGTATTTCTTGTAGTAGTAATCGATAGTCTTGATAGCGACTTCGGTATCTGTCTCGGAATAGAACTTGTAACCCTTGCGGATCATCTTGTCGCGGAGTTCCTGATAATTCTCTATGATGCCGTTATGTACGCCTACTACGTTGTAGTCATCTACGATGTGGGGGTGTGCATTGTTCTCTGTAGGTTCGCCGTGGGTTGCCCATCTTGTATGGCCGATACCGCAGTTTCCCTTGAGAGCGGCGCCGCCGTCAGTCTTTTCCGAAAGGACCTTAAGTCTGCCCTTTGCCTTGACGACAACAGGATTTGAGTCACCGTTTCTTACAGCGAGGCCTGCTGAGTCGTAACCTCTGTACTCAAGCTTTGCAAGGCCGTCCAAGAGGATAGGGGCTGCTTTCTTCTTTCCTGTGTAACCAACGATTCCGCACATAATAAGAAATCTCCCTCTTATTTTTAATTGATGTATTCTATCACATCTCGATAGGGGTGTATAAAAACTCTATGGGTATGATAACTATGCTCTTACGGTATAATGTTCACAAAAAATTTTCGTCATATGTCGAAAATAACTATTGATAATTGACCGCAAACCATTTAAAGTAAGTTGGTTTTATATAGGCGGCGCCTATAGGTGCCGGATATGTTCCTTAAGAAAGGGTATTGAGTATATGCTCGAATTACAAAACATCAGTTTCCATGCGGATGACAAAGACATCCTCAAGGACATAAATCTAAAGATCGACGACAAGTTTGTCGCTATCACGGGACCCAACGGAAGCGGTAAGTCCACTTTGCTCAAAATAATCATGGGCATCATCACACCTACTTCAGGCAGGATCCTGTTTGACGGTCAGGATATCACGGATCTTCCGGTCAACGAGCGTGCAAACCTCGGAATCAGCTTTGCTTTCCAGCAGCCGGTAAGGTTCAAGGGCCTTAAGGTCAAGGACCTTCTGGGAATTGCTGCAGGTGAGGGCGTAGACGTCACGAAGGACTGCAAATATCTTTCAGCCGTAGGCCTTTGCGCAAAGGATTATCTCAACAGGGAGATCAATGACACTCTTTCCGGCGGTGAGATGAAGCGTATCGAGATCGCAATGGCTGCCGCAAGGGGCGGCAAGCTCAGTCTTTTCGATGAGCCTGAGGCAGGTATCGACCTCTGGAGCTTCCAGAGCCTCATCAAGGTTTTCGAGAATTTAAGAAGAGTAACAAACGGAAACATCATTATCATCAGCCACCAGGAGAGGATCCTCGAGATCGCCGATAAGATCATTTACCTCAAGGACGGTACCGTTGACAGATTTGATGAATCCAAAAAGGTCATGAGCGAACTCAACATGGGAAGATACGGCTGCGGCTGTGCATACTCAGAGAAAGAAGGTGTCTGCAATGGATGATCTGGAAAAGAGAATGCTTAAAGAAGTAGCAGAATTAGACAGCCTTCCGGTTGGCGCTTTTAACATTAGATCAAACGGTAAGAGCGAGGGAAGATGCTCTACTGCAAATATTCAGATCGATTCCAGAGAGTCAGGTGACGGTATCAACGTCTACTTCAAGGACGGCACTAAGAACGAGTCATGCCACATTCCGGTAATCATTTCCAAGTCAGGCCACAAAGAGTGCGTTTATAACGACTTTTTCATTGGCGAAGACTGCGACGTTACAATCATCGCCGGCTGCGGAATCAGCAACTGCGGCGGTCATGACAGCCAGCACGACGGAATCCACACTTTCCATGTCGGCAAGAATTCAAAGGTTAAGTACATTGAGAAGCACTATGGTGAGGGAACCGGAACAGGCAAGAGATTTATGAACCCTACAACGGTCGTATATCTTGAAGAAGGTTCCACAATGGACATGGACACCTCCCAGATCGCCGGAATCAACGATACTTACAGGATCACAAAGGCAGAGATAGGCGCAGGCGCTACTCTCATCATGCACGACAAGATCCTCACAAACTTCGACCAGACTGCAAAGGCTGAGATCACAGTCGATCTCAATGGTGATGACTCAGTATGCGACATCGTAAGCCGTGGCGTTGCGAAGGGCGAGTCCGAGCAGGATGTCATCATCGACATCTCCGGTAATGCCAGATGCAAGGGCCATGCCGAGTGTGACTCCATCATCATGGACAAGGGTGTTATCGTTGCCACACCTAAGCTCAAGGCTACATGCGTTGACGCTTCCCTCATCCACGAGGCCGCAATCGGTAAGATCGCAGGCGAGCAGATCACAAAGCTCATGACTCTCGGATTGAACGAGCAGGAAGCCGAGCAGAAGATCATTGAGGGATTCCTGAGATAAGTTTGTTTTTGCTTGAATTTGAGGGACTGTCTCAGAATGGATGAGATGGTTCCTGTTTAGTACCATAGAAAGTGTAATTGTTAGAGAGTAATTAACTCCGACAGTTGC